>OFMV01000053.1_pt1 | contig 98731 bp, 91 predicted proteins | sample 1541881 | NCBI WGS metagenome assembly OFMV01 (sample SAMN04209220, study PRJEB22552) | human gut metagenome | biome: gut; material: feces | host: Homo sapiens | place: USA: Oklahoma
TGATTCTCTTTATACTAATGATACTCTTGATACTATTGATATTTATTATACTCGTGGTAAGTTAATTCCTATTGCTATAATGATTTTAGTTATTTTAATATAGCTATTGATTATTAGTTAGAATTATAGTATAAATAAATTATAATATATTTGGAGTATTATATTTAATTATTATATTTGTCGTGCTGTTCAGTAGAGTAATATTGCTACTGATAATAATATTAATCTTAAACTTATAAGTGTTATGGTAAATTTTAATAATGTTACTAGTAATGTTCAATCTAAGCCTAGAAAGAAAACTATGGCTGAAAGTTTAGAAGAAGCTAAACAAGAAGGTAAACTTGTTGTTCCTGAAGAAGATACACAAGTTAATACTGTTGTTAGTAGTGAAACTGTTCAGCCTAAGAATAAAGCTAGGAAGAAGAAACAAAGTAAAGTTCGTAAACAGGAAGAACAAACTACTGTTGTTAGTCAAGCTAATGAAGATAATGATTTTAAAGATGCTAAGACTGATAAACGTGGTGTTCCTGTTGGGATTAATGTTCCTCAACATATTCTTGATGTAGTTTGTATTGTTAAATTCAATGCTGCATTTAGACGCCATACTTCTCTTAATATTCTTCACACTCTTGAAGATGATGGAAGAATATGTAATTCTAAAGGTGCTTATGTTGACTTCTTATGGAATAAGTTTAGAGTTACTGCTGATGGTGGACTTCGTAGAGAATATAGATATACAGATGATTTATTCATTGATGCTTTAGTTAAAGCTCATGCTGATGTTGCTAGTGATAGTCAACGAGTTATTGGTATTATGATTGATACTGAAACTGAACTTCATAAAAAGAATAAAGATTCTGAAGCTAACTAAGTTTGTAGTATAGACTCCCCGTAGAGGATGGATAGTGCTGTTGAGCTTGTTAAAGCTAATTCTCATGTTCTTGCCATTTTTATCCATTTTGTTTATTGGGTTTGTTATAGTTAAAACGTTGATGATAATCATCCTTTACTCGGAGTTTATTTTATATATAAAGATATGGAAAGAACTGATATTTATTTTGTTGAAGATGATACATATTTCAATAATAATGTTGAAGGTGTTGAAATTCATGCAGAATGTCTAAGTCAAGATTTTGACGATATTGCTTGGGAACCAATAGTTGATGATAGTCCTATTGTTGACCCTGAAAATGATGTTTTTGGTTATTATGATTAAATAAATAAAATTATGGAAAATATTAATATTAAAGTTATTCTTGATGAAGTTTTTGGTAAATCTTGTGATAGTATTATTTGTGATACCTGTAAATATAAAGAAGATTACGAACTTATTAATAAATTTATTAATGATATTAAAGATAAAGGTTTATCTCCAGACCAGTATGTTAGAGGTTTAGCTTTATTTATATATGTTCTTAAAGAACAAAAATATCTTAATGATTTTGGTAAAACTCAAGAAGATATTATTAAACTTGCTACTGAAAATGGATTTGAACTTGATTGGCTTATTAATCGTTGGGATAGTATAATTAAAGATAAAGATATTCTTAAACCTATCATTGCTGTTTTTCCTAAATATGCTAAAGATATGATTATTAATATTGTTAACGCTAATATTGAAATTAATCATTTTATAGCTCAACATATTATTGATACTTCTAATGCAGAATATAAGGAAATGATTAAAATGGTTAATCAATCTGTTGATAATAATAAACAAGAGAATAAGTTTAAGAATTTTAGCGATGATGAAATTTATGCTGAACTTAAACGTAGAAAAGCAAATAAATCTACTAAATAATCCCACATAAATTTTTGATTATATTTCTAACACTATTGTCTGTGAAGATAATAGTGTTATTTCACTTGCTGATGATGGAGGAATTGAACTCCGAAACTATGATATTGTTATTATCCGTTTTAATTTCTAATTGTAACTTTTGTAATAGTACGGTCTGTGAAGATAGTGCTATTAATATTTATCATAGTCCAAGTGTTATATGTCATATTTGATTTGGTGTTAATGATGTTATTATTGATTGTGAAATTAGTAATAACAATGTCTGTATCAAACATTTCGTTTATATGATTTCGTATTTGTAGGTTTGCCTAGTATTGTCTGTGAAGATAGTGCTAGGCTTTTTAGTATGTATATTATTAACTTTAAATATATAATTAAAATGGATAATTATGATTCTTTTATTTTTGATGGTCTATTAGATAGATACATTGAAGAACAAGCTAAGTTTAAAAAAGGACAAGTAGTATATATGGAATATACTTATCAATATCATAATCAAACTAAGCTTAGTGTTTGTGTTGGTATTGTAACCGAAGTTGGAATTACTAAAATCGAACGTACAGTAGGTAATAATAAATATATTAATTATTCTATTGTATATGCTGTAACTCATGTTAAAGGTGTTAGTCGTTGTGTTAGTGAATGTAAACTTGGTTCTGTATCTGAACATATTCTTAAAGAACGTCTTAAACGTGATGGTAAGAATAATGAACAGAATAATGAGCCTGCTACAAATGACTAGCTATTTACGTTAATGATACATTCACAGATACGGTTCTTTTGCTCTCTGTTGAATTTTCATATATAATCTGATTAATCTATCACGATTAATATTTAGTTCAATACAGGACAAAAGAACTAGCTAATAAATGTTAAACTAAAAATTTAATACAGTTTTATTATGAATTATATTACTTATAAACAAATTGATGGTACTATTACATCTGGATTTAAAGTTAAACTTTATGATATAGTTACTTTGAATACTGGCTATTGGAAAGATAAACTTGCTATTGTTCTATATATTAATGAGGATAAAAAACAAATTAAAGTTCGTATTATTGAATGTGGTATGAACTTAACTCTTAAAGTTAAAGATGTTCAATTTGTTAATCATAATAATAGAACTGCTGCTCGTTCTTATATTGATTTATGTAATAAACTATCTAAAACCTTTCGTGATAAATATACTGATAAACAGTATATAAAAGATAATTGGTTTACTGATAAGTTTATTATTAATGATATAACTGCTGATACTATTGCTAAAGGTATTGGTCAATATATTACTAATACTGATAGTGATAGATATTCTGTTAGTGCTATTATGTGGCTTAGTGATATTAAAGATTATATAGATGCTTTACTTAAATATGGTGATTTTGATTTTGTTGCTAAAGCATTTAAAATTTATAATATTACTGATACTAGATTTGAACTTATTCGTAAACTTTATTATTATTTTTATGATTGAAAATGTTACTCAATATGTTCTTGGAGTTTGTATTGGATGTATTTTATATCTTATTTATGAAGTATTTAGTCTATATAAAAAGATTAAACGAATTAATATAGATATTAATAAACTTCAAATTAAAGATATAGAATTTCATCGTAATATTGAATTTATTATTAATGATAGTCAATATAATAAAGAAGTTCTTGAACATATTATTGATAAACTTAATAAACTTAATGATAGTATTAAAGCGAAAGTTGATGACTAGCTTGCTTCCATCCTCTACGGGGGGGTCGCCACGGAGCGTAGCGTAGTGGCTCTACTAATCTTAATGCTATTAATTTAAATACTATTGATATGAGTGAAAGTGTTGATTTGATATTACTTATTACTATTTGTTTTATTATATTAATTTCTCATGTTAGAGCTAATTATCTTATTTCTAATGGATATGACAGTGGTGAGGAACTTAATAAGGCTATTGTAAGAGATATTGCTATTGTTGTAATTTATCTTTTTATTAAATATATAATTATTAATCTTTAAAAATGTAAAATACTTATGAAAAAGTATGATGAAGTTTTTGTTGTTCGTCAACTTAATAATGTTGACGCTGTTATTGGAATCAATCCTGCTAGTAAAGTTATTAAAGTAGCTAAAAATAGTGCTATTGGTAATGGAACTAGTGGTAAGATTGATTTTCTTACTCATTATTGTGGTTATCATGTTGAGATTGTTGATGTTATTCAACAACAAAAAGAACGTGATGAAGAAATTGCTGCTAAGAAAGCTGCTAAAAAGGCTGCTCGTAAAGCTAAATTTGCAGAGGATAATACTTTTAAAGGTATTACTCGTGCTGTTGATAAACGTATGCGTACTATTAAAAGAAAGTAGTATGCTATGGTTAGCTTTAAATTCTCATTTGGAGTTGTAGGTAAATCCAAAGAGAAAGGAATAGTCAATAAATATGTTATTATAGTTGCTAAATGTGAAGGTATTATTAGATATATTGATGGTACTTATAAAGTAGAATACAATGGCAAACTATATAGCATTACAGGTGAAAGTTACAGAACTAAAGGAAAGAAAGTTGTTTATGCTCGTCGATTAGATGAATATAATCATAGAATTAAAATTATAAGAGATAGTGAAAATAGAAAAACTGTTGATACTAGATTTTATATTCCTTTTGCTGCTGGACTTATAGCTAAAGGTAAAATTGTTAAAATGCCTTTTGCTAAGGAATTGTTTCATATTACTACGTGTTATAATCGTGGTGATAGTGAATCTACTATTTTAGCTTTTCAAGAATGGAAAGAATATGAAGATAAAGTTAAAAATAATCTTATTGATGTAAACAACGAATTGTAATGATTGGTAATCTTAATATTGCTAATAGTAATAGAAAAGATACTAACATTAAGTTTACTAAAGACCAAGAAATAGCTGTGCATGAACTTATTGAGTTTCTTGCACAGCCTTGGGATGATAAGAAATATATTAATGCTCTTTGTGGTGCTGGAGGTACAGGTAAGACATTTGTTATTAAATATGTTATTAATAATTGCAAATGGTCTGGTGGTGTTATAGGTTGTGCTGCTCCTACACATAAAGCTTGTAGAGTTCTTAGTAATTCTATTGGTGGAAAAGAAGTTAATACTATTCAATCATTGTTTGGTTTTAGACTTGATGTTAATATTGAAAATTTTGACCCTGAAAATCCTGCCTTTAATCCTGTTGGAAAAGATAAACTAGATGGTCTTAAAGTTTTAATTATTGATGAAGCTTCTATGCTTAATGCTAAACTTGTTAAGTATATTAGTAATAAATGTAAGAAGCTTCAAATTAAAGTTATAATGCTTGGTGACTCTAGTCAGCTTCCACCTGTTAATGAGAAAACTAGTCAAGCTTTTCTTATTGCTAGTAATACTTATTATCTTAAAGAAGTTGTACGACAAGGAGATAATAATCCTATTAGTAAACTTCTTAAACTTCTTCGAGAAGATATAGATAGTAAGAATGGATGGAGATTTCTTGATTATATATCTAAAAATAGACAAGATTATAATGAGGAAACTAAAGGATTTTATGTTTGTGGTCAAACTGAATTTTCTGATTTAATTGATACTTGTTTTAATGATGAAGAATATACTAAAAATATTGATTTGTATCGTATTATAGCTTATACTAATAGTCGTGTTGCACAATGGAATAACCATGTAAGACATATGATTATTCAAGATGCTGATAAAAGTCTTATTACTCGTAATGATTTAATAATGAGTTATACTACTGTTGTTAATATTTTTAATGATATTATTATAAACAATAGTGAAGAATATATTGTTAAAGATATTGTTGATACAATTGATAATGATTATGAGTTTAAAGGATTTCTTATTAAGTTTCAAGCTATTCATGGTGGTGCTATAACTCAACCTTTATTTGTTATTGACCATTATGATAACTATACATTTCAAATGTATTATAAGAAGTTGACTAGTCTTATTGATGATGCTAAAAAAGCTAGTAGTTCTGAACGTGGAAGTAAATGGAAACAATATTTTGATTTTAAACGTAAATATCTTATCGCTTCTAATATTACGAATAGTAATGGTAAGATTTTATTTAGTAGAGATTTAGATTATGGTTTTGCAATTACTTCTCATAGAGCACAAGGTTCTACTTATAAAAATGTATTTGTAGATATTAACAATATGATTTATGATAAATATGGTCATCCTTATACTAATAGAGATGAAATGCTTCGTAGATTGTATGTTGCTTGTTCTCGCGCTAGTAATCAATTAGTATTATCTTATGGCAAGTAAAACTGTGGATGAATATCCTGATTGTGCTAGATGTCCAAATCGTATATTTAATACAGGTAAATATATACAAGGTGGTAGAGGAAGTATTCATGGAGATGTTGTTTTCCTATTTCCTAGAGGTGATAGAAATTATTGTGAAGGTTATCAATTATTTACTGATATTGGTAATCTTTATGATGAATATTCTGGACGTAATAATACTGAAGATGTATATATGACTTATAGTATTAAATGTGCTTGTTCTAATAATTATAATACATATCTTACTGCTATTGATAAATGTCGTAATATTCTATGGAAAGAATTAGCTAGAATTAATTATAAGTATCTATTTATATTTGGTGATGCTTATCTTAGTATTAGTAATAATCCAATTCCTAGATTTATGGCTACTGGTGGTAAGTATATATTTAATAATTATTCTCCTCTTATTAAATTTAAAGATGATAATCTTTATCATATATTTAAACAGCGTTTTGCTGATGATGTTAATTGGGTTACTAAAAATAGAAATAATTATGGTATAGTATAAATGATTAATTGTATAGCTTATGATGTTGAAGTTTTAAGAAATTTCTTTTCTATTACTTTTGTTAGTATTAATAGTTATCTTAAAGTTTTTAAAGATTGTGTTAATACTGATAATAAAGCTATTCCTTTAGTTCAAAAACTATCTGTTGAAGAAATTAAAGCTCGTCTTAAAACTGTTGAAAAACATAGTTTTTATATAACAGATACAGATGATAGTCAATTACTTTCTATGATAGGTTATATTAATAAAACTAGATGTTATAAGGATTCTAATGGAAATATTGTTCGTACTGACTTGTATGGATTTAATAATTTCAATTATGATAATCTTATGATTGCTGCTTTACTTAGTTTTTATATGCGTACGAATAGTACGAAAGAACTTATTAATAAGTTATATGAAACTAGTAAAACTATTATTTCTAGTCAAGATGATAAAGATAAATTTAAAACTGATTTTTATCTTAATAGTCTTAGAAAATATAAACTACCATTTACAGGTATTGATGTAATGCGTATATTTGCTCTTAATAAAGCAAGTGTAGTTGTAGATAGTAAAACAGGTGAACGTAAACCTGTTCCTAAAGGTTTAAAACAAACTTCAATTAATCTTCAATGGTATGAACTTCTAGAATATGAACTTCCTGATATTAATGAAAAAGAAGCTGAATTATATAATGAAATTCCTAATCTTAAAGGAATGAGTATTAGTCAGCTTAATAAGCTAATAGATAAATGGGATAGATTTATTCTTGATGAATATATTGAACCTATGATGTATTATAATCTTAATGATGTTTTCATTGTAGCTGAAATAGTTCGTCTTTATCCAGAAGAAATTAAATCTCGTTATGCTATTAGTAAAGCATATGATGTTGATGTTCTTAATTCTAGTCGTAGTAAAACTGCTGATATTCTTTTTGAGAAATTTTATAGTAAGTTTAGTGGTCTTGCTCCTGAACAATGGAAAGGTAAGAAAACTGAAAGAACTGCTATGAGTTTTAAAAAAGTTATTTTTCCTTTTATTAAATTCAAAACTAAACCTATGCAAGACTTTCTTGATGAATGTCTTAAAACTACTATTTATAGAGTTAATAAAGATGCGTTTAGTAAAGAAGTTAAAATTGGAAATGTAACTTATACTGTTGCAACTGGAGGTTTACATAGTCAAGATAATCCTGTTGAACTTTGGAGTAGTGGAAGAGAATTATTTTCATCCTCTACGGGGAGTCAACACGATGTTCTTAATGACGATGATTATGTTTATATTCATGCTGATATTAATAGTATGTATCCTAGTATTATTGCCGCTCATAAAGTAGCTCCAGCTCATCTTGATACTAATGCTTTTTGTAATCTTATTGGTTGGCTTAAAAATAAGAGAGTTGAAGTTAAACACAGTGATGAAGATACTGTTGACGGAATTGATAGAGATACTTTAGCTTTAGTTTTAAAGATTGTTATTAATTCTGTTTATGGTAAACTTGGATTTGAAAATGGTAATCTTTATGATAGATTAGCTGTACTTAAAACTACTATTAATGGGCAGTTAATGATGCTAATGTTGGTTGAGGAATTAGAACTAAACAATATCCATGTGTTAAGTGCTAATACAGATGGTATTGTTATTAAACTTTATAAACGAGATATTGATGTTTATAATCGTATTAAAGATGAGTGGGAACAAACTACTAAACTTAAGTTTGATACTGATTATTATCATTGTCTTGTTAGTAGAGATATAAATAATTATCTTAGCCAATTTAGAGTTATTAAAAATGGTTTTCATAAACTTAAGCTTGAATCTAAAGGTGCTCTTAATCCTATGATGTATTCTCTAGATTTAACTAAAGGTTATTCTATGCCTATTGTTGCTCAAGCTATTGAAAACTATTTTCTTAAGAATAAACCTGTAATGGATACTCTTCAAGAAGCTACTAATATTCTTGACTTTTGTCTTACTCAAAATGTAGGTAAACAATTTCATGTAGAAGAAACTAAGATTGAAAATGGACAAGTTACTCATGTTATTTGTCAAAGATATGTTAGGTTTTATGTTTCTAATAGAGGTTATATTATTGAGAAAGTTCATAATGATAATGGTTCTCGTAGTAGAATGGCGGCTGGTTCTGTTGTAACGGTTATTAATAGTCTTGATGATAAAGATATTTCTCTTAGAGATATTAATTTTAAATTTTATTATCAAGAAGCTATGAAGATTATTAATCCTATCAAACTTAAAATTTCTCCTAAAGGTAAAGGTAAAAGTAAAATTAAAAAATATAGTGGTATGTATAATCCTATTTTTAATGAAGATGATTTTGGATGAAAAATATAGTTGAAGAATCATATAGTAAACTTATTAATAAATGGGGTTCTAAAGATTATAAAGGTATTGGAACTATCCATTGTGTTCAACCTCTTGATTATTCTGAAATTATAAGTAGAGTTATTACTCTGATGAGGAATAAAAATCCTAATCTTAAAATACTTATTGTTACAGATAATTGGAAAAGAAGAACAGAAATTGTTGATGGTCTTAAAAATCATAATATAAATATAGATACTATTAATATTCTTACTCATACTTATGTTAATAGTAGATATAATTATAGTTATGATATTTCTATTGTTGTTGGAGTTAATGAATGGAATCTTTCTTGTAATACAGTTTTTAATCATGCTAGATTTAAACTTATGATTATAACTAAAGATACTATTGATACTGCCAAGCTAAAAGAAATTTATACTAATATTCCACCTATTAATGATAATATAAGTTCTAGTGGTATTAATTCTGTACGAGCCTTACTCCCCGTAGAGGAACACAGAGAGCAAATTCTATTTATTAATCGAGAAGATATTACTACTTATGATGAATATACAGAGTTTATTACTCAAACTATTCAAGTATTTGGTAATCTTGATAATATTAAATGTGCTCGAAATGGTACTCAAGATGGACGTAGTGCTATTCAATATATTACAGAAATAGCTGAATATAATGGATGGAGTGCTGATATGGATATGACTAATCCTTTTAGTAAACAAATTGATGAATGTTATAATCCTCTTGTTCTTGCTGAACGAGTTAAGACTTTTTATAATATTGTTCGTGAACGTATGCTTATATGTTCTGATAATGTTTCTAAGCTAGAAAGAATAGTTGAGATTATTAAAGATAATCCTAATAAGAAATTTCTTATTATTAGCAAAAGAGGAGAATATGCTGCTACTATAACTAAATATATTAATGATAAATTAGGTGAAATATGTGGTGATTACCATGATAAAATTGAAGATAAAGTTCTAGTCGATAGCAATGGTGTTCCGGTTTTATACAAGTCCGGAGTGCACAAAGGAAAGCCGCGTATAGTCAAATCTAAGGCTATTTCCACGCTAAATTTGAAGTCTTTTAATGATGGCTTATTAAGAGTATTATCTATAAAAAATAGTTCAGCAGCAAGCCTAGAAACAAGCGTTGACGAGTGGATAATAACATCGCCCTTATGTGATATAATAACTGAACTTATCTATCGTTATAATAATGTTACTTGTAATCAATCAAAACTTAAAGTGTATAAACTTTATATGGCTGGTACTATTGAAGAAGCTAGCTTAAAGAAAGAAAAGTTATCGACTAACCATGAAGTTATAGAAAATATTAAATGCGATATTAGCACTCAAAATTTTGATGATATTATTTGTTAGTATTAATATAATGGTTACATTTGTCATGTAATCAAAATCGCTCTTTGATAGAATGGACGAAGATAAAGAAGTTAAAGTTAATGATACTACTGTTGCTGTTAGTAATAGTGGTATTGAAAAACAACATGGTGTTCAACATTCTGTTGCTCCATATCAGCTTAATTATATGAGTGAAGCTGAAATTGCAAGTCTTGAAGTATTTATCAAACGTGTTATGCGTAGTGATAAATGTGGTATTAAGTCTGTTGAAGATGGTCTTGCTATTGCAATGAGAGCTAAAGACCTTAGACTTCCATTTTCTACTTGCATTGAACATATTCATGTAGTTCAAGGTAAAACAGGTATTGATGTTCACATTATTAAGGCATTACTTGTCAAAGGCAGCGTGAGTTGGGAAAAAGTAGATAATTATCGCGCTCTGTACGAATATACAGATGGCTTTAATGCTTATGATGAAGATAAACTTCCATCTGACTGTATTAAGTGTCTTACTCCCAAAGAGGCACAAACTAAAAATGCAGAAGATAAAGACCATGAACATATATATGTTTATCCTGTTAAATACTATAAAGATTATAATGGTAATGTATATAAAGAATATCAACTTAATGGTAAGTTTGAAATAGCTACTAATACTAATGAAGCTAAACAAATTGCTTCTACTGGTAAAGTTCCTGTTTATAGAATACCTGCTGTTCCTATTGATTATATTACTAGTTATCGTTTTTATCGTAAAATTGGAGAACGTAATATGGTTGCTACTGGTGAGTTTACTTATAAAGATGCTATTGTTGCTGGATGTTTTGAAAAAGATACTTATAAGAAATATCCTAAAATAATGATAAGTCATAGAGCATTTGTTTATGGTGCTCGTGAAATTGCTAATGATTTAATTATGGGCTGTCTTAGCACAGAAGAATTAAAGACTATGCAAGGTATTGATTTAAGTAATGAAGATATTATTGATATTACTGAAATTCAATAACATAAACAAACTAGAGAAATTATTATTAAACAAAACAGTCGTATGACTGATATTATTAACATTTAAATTGAAAGAAAAATGAAAGATTTTAAGAAAGGTTTGAGTTTTGGTATGGGTATTGTTAATGCTGGTCAAAGAGCAGTTAGTGAAGAACCTGAATTGGTAGTTGTTTCTACTCCCGGTAGTTTCCGTATGACTGCCCAAGTTTCTAAAGCTCTCGGCATTGCTCATGGTGAATATGTAATGTTCATTAATAACTGTGCAAATATTGATAATGCTATTATCAATAAAGTACCCGAAGTTGTTGCTTTCTGTGAAGAACAAGGTTTGGATATTGAATCTCCCGAAGCTGCTATGGCTGTTCATGCTGAATTTGATATTTGGGCTTTGGCTAAAGGTATTGCTGAATTAGATAAGAATGGTAATCCTTGCACTACTCGTGTTCGTATGACTAAGAATGATAAGATTAAGTATGTTAATACTTATTTCCAAGAAACTCTTGAAGGTGCTTTATCTTCTTCTAATGAAGAACTTAAAGCTGCTCTTGGTCGTGAAGGTATTACCGAAGATGAACAGAAAGAACTTTTGGTTAGCTGTATTCAAGGTGATGAAGTTGTTAAAGTTAAAGGTTCTAAATGTGCTAATACTGCTGCTTTGTCTGGTATTGGTGTAACTCTTAATTTTACTGATTCTAATGTTTGGAAACAGTTAAAATCTAATATGACTGATGAAGAAGCTACTTCTAAGAATCGTGTTTATACAGTAGATATTGATAACTTGCAAGAAGCTGTTGTTAATAACGGTCATAAAGATATTGTTGTTAAGATTGCAATGCTTACCGAATATAAAGATGAAGAACCTATTCGTATCGGTAAGAAAGCTGAAAAAGAAGAAACTGCTGAATAATCAAATCTTCGTCCTAGAAATATAGTATCTTGAACATAGAGCTGCATTGTTAGTATTGCTAATAGTGCAGCTCTTATTTTATCTAATAATTCTTTTAATTACTTTAATTATGTCGACAGAAAAAGAAATTAAGAATGAAGCTGCTGTTGCAGCAAGTGCTGAACAAACTGCTAATGCAGAAGTACAAACTCCTAAAAAACGTAGAGGTAGAGGTATTAATAACGATTTACGTGATGTAACTCGTAAAAAGTTTGATGAACGTACTGATTGCAACAAAGCTAATGGCTTGTTTATTGGCCATCTTGAAGATGTTAAAGTTGATTGGGCTACACTGAAAGATGATGTTCAAGGTATGCCTTCATTTGCTGGTATGAGTATTCCTTATCTTACATTTACTTTTGCTAGTAATCATGAAAATATCAATGAACGTCGTTATGTAACTCAACGTCTTCTTCCTGCTGAAAGTAATGTTGAAACTATTCCCGGTGGTAAAGGTGCTTGGAAAGTTGATAACATTTTCCGCTTTATGAAACATATATATAATGTATTTGTTCTTAAAGGTCGTGATTTAACAGAAGAAGAAATTGATGCTCTTACTTTGCCTTTTGAAGATTTTGATGAAAATATGCAGTATGTACCTGTTGAGGCTGAAGAAGTTACAGCTGGTTATAAAACTGTGTTTGAAAATTATGTTAAGTTACTTAATAATAATGGTAAACCTGTTTATAATGATGCTAAAGGTAAACCTATTACTATTTGGATGAAGCTTCTTCGTTTCGTTAAGAATGATGGTAAATGGCGTGCTGTTGTTGGAAGTAAATCTTCATTTGGTGATTTAGGATTTCCTACATTTATTAATGATGGAGTTATTGAACTTTATAAAGAACAATCTGCTCCTAGTTTGCATATTGACCCTTATAAAGAAAGTATTGTTTATCAAAAATCTGCCGAACAAGCTAAACAGCCAAATGTTGCTATGCCTGGTGTTGGTGTAATGCCCGGTGTTCAAACTGCTGCTCCTATAAATCCTGTTAGTGGATTTAATGGCGGTGGAGATTTTAGTCCATTTGGTGGTGGTAATGATGCTGCTGGTGCTTTTGTTAATCCAACAGAAGATTTGCCATTTTAAAAAATTAAAGTTAGTTAAATAGTTGTATGTAAGAGGATTGGGTACTATTTTAGTACCTAGTCCTCTTTTTTTATATGTTCATGATAAAGGTTAAATTAGAAATATTATGAAAAGAAATATTAGTAATACTATTTTAACTAAAGATTATATTTTCTCTAAAGTTAGTCAAATTACTATTTTTAGCACTTATACTGGAATTAGTGTTGAAGATATACAACATTGTATAGATACAGGAGAATTTATATCTAGTCCTTTTCGTGAAGATACTCATCCTAGTTTTGGTTTTAGATATGATAATAGGAATAAACTTAAAGGAAGAGATTTTGCTGGATATTGGTGGGGAGATTGTATAGATGCTGCTGCAACTGTACTCTCTGAAATTGTTCATAAGCAAATTGATATTTCTATTAAAAGTCAATTTCTATTTGTTCTTAAACATATTGCTTATACTTTTAGAAATATTATTTATGGACAAGATAAAGATGAAAACAACGATTATAATATTGCTAGGGCTATTAGTAATGTACGTAATCATAAACCTATTATTGAACTTGTTACTCGTCCGTGGAATAATTTAGATGCTAAGTATTGGGGACAATTTGGTATTAATCTTAATTTTCTTAATACTCATTTTGTTTATCCTGTTGACCAATTTTATATTAATCGTTCTACTAATCCTATTCCTAAATATTTTTACGATAAAAATAAAACAGATTTATGTTATGGATATGTTCTTGGGCAAGATAAAAGAGGAATAGTTAATGTTAAACTGTATTTTCCAAATAGGAATAAGAAAACTGAAGTTAAGTTTATAACTAATAGTAATACTATTGAGGGAGTTATTAATCTTGAATTAGATAATTATGACGTTATTATTATAACTAAATCTACTAAAGATAGATTAAGTCTTGAATGTTATCTAAAGAGTATTAATCATTCCATCCTCTACGGGGGGTCTACCCTTGAATCTAAGACTATTGGTGTTGTTAATATTCCACATGAAACTTATAAACTTCGTCAAGTTGAATATGATTGGCTTCGTAATAAACTTAATCGAAATGGTTTTCTTATTAGTCTTATGGATAATGATAGAACTGGTCTTATGGAAGCTATAATTCTTAAGAATGATTATGATATTATACCTATTATTATTCCTAAAGAACTTGGCGTTAAAGATTTTGCTGAATTGAGAAGTAGTTATTCTATAAATTTTATTAATGAATTAACTCAACAAGTTGTTAAATATATAGAAGATAATTATGGAGAAGAAAGTGAATTTACTTGGGATACGGAAGAAAGTAATACTTTGCCATACTAAAAGTTTAGCTGGTATTACATATACTGTTATGCGTCCAATTACTGAAGAAGATGAACAAAATCTTGATAAATGGGAATGTATTAATGTAGATGGTAAACGTATTGATAAAAAAGATATTTATTGTTATGGAGAAATTAATCTATCTTCTAATGATGACGTTGAATATATCAAAAAGTTTAGCCTACTTGATACTGATAATGGTGGAACTATTCATAGTAATTTTAATTATCAAGAAGGTTATGCTCTTATTGAAGGAATAGCTAAAACTTATCCTACATTTGATATTATTGAATGGTTTAAATATAATCATTGCCTTATAGGTAAACCAACTCGTATTATTATTTATAAATGTAAGAAAGAAAATCTATGATAATAAAAGGATATGAAGAAAAGCTAGATGATAGAGATATTAGATATATTAATTATGTTATTGATAAATCTACGATGGCTGATGCAATTGAATCTTATATTAAAGATTTAGATTGTACTACTATTTATCCTGATGGTTCTCGTCCTAGACAAACTATTAATTATGGTTATCGTATTACTCTTTCTAGTATTGAATATATTCTTGATAAAGCTTATCTTATTCTAGAACATCATCCAGAAAAAGCTCAAAGCTATATTGATTATCGTAATACTATTATTAAAAGAATTATTGATATACATGAAAAAAATCTTGATTTCGAGAGAAGAAACCCAGTACAATATTATAGTAAAGAACCAAGGAAACGCACTATAAGTGCTAGCAGAGTTAATCAATCAAAAGATGTCTTTACAGGTAAACCCATTGATGTTAGCACCGGTATTGCAAAGGCTATTAAGCCTAAAAAGGAAACGATTGCTCAGCGTAAAGCTAAACTTCTAGGTGGTAAAGCTGTTAGTTTTGTATTTAATGATTTAAAAATAAGTGAACATAATGAATAGACTTTATCGTAGAAATAATAATGGTGTGCCTACTGTTTGGTGGGCTGAACTTGACAGTGTTACTAATAGTATCACTGTTTTTTATGGTCTTGTTCAAGGTAATATTCGTAAAGAAGTTTATGCTGTTACTCAAAAAGATGGTCAAAAAGAACTTGAGAGTAGATATAACGATAAGATTAAAAAAGGATATACATATCTTGATGAACTTTGTGATATGCAGGGTTTACCCCCCGTGGAGGATGGAGATAATGATACTCTATTTAATTTTCTAAATACTTATCTGCCTAAAGACCTTAGTAATGGAAATACTAATCTTCTACTTCCAATGCTTGCTAAAACGTATAGTGGTAATGTTTGGAAAAAAGTCAGTTGTATGTATAGTCAGTATAAGATTAATGGTCTTCGTTGTATTGTTACTGCTTATACTCAAAATGATATGTTTAAACCTGTTAGGCTTCGTTTCCAAAGTCGTGAAGGTCTTATTTGGCATACTCTTGGCTATCTTGAAGATTATCTGCTTGCTACTATTAATACAAATATTATCGACGATATGATTAATGGATTTGCAGCACTTGATGGTGAAGTTTATCTTCCTGGTTATACTATTAATCAAATTAATCATTTTGTTAAAGATGCTAATTGTGCTGAAAATAAACTTCTTCAGTTTTGGTGTTATGATATTATGATGGAAGGTAATCAAACTCATAGAAATACATATCGTTATCATATTAAAATGCCTACTTGCTTTAATAATATTAAAGAACATTATAATAATAAAGAACGATTGATTATTCTTCCTAGTGGATATATTACTAATGATAATGAAGCTATTGATGCTAGAAATCATTTTATTAATTTAGGATTTGAAGGTCTTATACTTCGTAATGCTGAAACTGATTATCAATATGGTAGACGTAGAGCTAATTATATGGAGAAGTTTAAAGATGCTACTGAAGGAGATTTTATAATTATTGATATTTATAAAGAAAAGAAACGTGATTTACCTATTCTTCTTTGTAAAAATGATATTAATAATGAAAAGTTTGAAACTCGTTTAAGTACTAGTCATATTGTTCAACAGGAAGTTTTATTCGATTCTCAATCTTATATTGGTAGAACTGTTCATATAGATTATGGTGAACGAAGTGGTGTTACTAGAGTTCCATCTCATATTAAAAATGTTGTTATAAATGGAGATACTAGATTATAATGTAATTAAGAATAATAGTTTTAATAGAACTAAATCTTATTTTAGTTGTTATTATAAATCTATTATTCTATTTACTGATTATGATGCTAAAAGTTATAATTTTGCTGTTAGATATAATGATATAACTAAAAGTAATGAACTTTATGTGATTTTGTATAATGATAATAGAATTAATAATAGTGTTCCTATTATTCGAGATGCTAATACTGGATTTAAGTTATATATTCCTAATAGAGTTATTAGACTTCTCGATACAAGATTGCGTAATGCTTTTGTTGTGTCTAAAGATGATTTTAATATTAATGTTAAATTTGTAGAAGAACGTAATGATTTTTGTATTATTTATCATATAGATATTGAATAAGGTGAAGCCTAGTACACAATATGATGTGCTAGGCTTTTCTGTTTTACATGGGTGTAAAATTGTATATGACACGCTCGTAGACATGATTCTTTTTGCCTGTATTCAATTTTATATATCAGAATGATTAATCTATCACGATAAGATTTGCGTGTCATAATGAGCCTTAAAATGCGTCATTCTCACTATGATATTTAACATTAAATTCAGCATCATTATTACTAGTAAATTCCTATTATATTTTTATATTTGTCTTGATAAACAAAAACAAATTATTATGAGTATTAATAAAGTTACTATTGTTGGTATTAAAGGATTTAAAGGAAGTGGTAAAGATACAGTTGCTTCTATGATTAGTTATATCCTTCATGATGGTATTATGAAAGCTAGTTATGATACTTGGCTTCTTTATCATAAAAATGATTTTATCGAAAATGATGAAATAATTATTCATTTTGCTGATAAACTTAAAGATGATATATCTGAATTTTGTGGTATTGACCGTAAACTTCTAGATAGACAAGATGTTAAAGAAGAAAATTATTATAATTTTAAAACTGGTATTGTTTCTAATAATATTAAAGATGCTACTTATGTTGTGGATAAATGTAATGATTCTATATTAAAATATAATGACTTATCCTCATATCTTGTTTTATATAATAATAATGTTAGTATTAAAATTAGAGTTCTTCTTCAATATTATGGTACTAACATTATTAGAAATCATTTTTGGAGAGAAGCTTTTATTCGTTATACTATGAATAAAGCATTTGATATAAGAAATAGTAAAGGACAATGTATTATAGCTGATGCTAGATTTGATAATGATGAATGTAAAGCTATCAGAGATTGTGGAGGGATGATAATTAGAGTAGATAGAAAATCTAATAATGATAATCATGACAGTCACGAAAGTGAACAAATAACAATTAATAAAGATGATTATGTTATTGATAATACTGGTACTCTTGTTGGTCTTTTCTATAAAGTTCTTAAATTTGTAACTGATTATATGGTATGAAATTACATCCTATTTTTGGTATAAATGCTCTTGCTAGAGTTTGTATATGTTGTGGTAAAGTTATTGGTTATACTCCACTTGGAAATTCTGTTGAAGAAGATGCTAGTAAGAGTAAACAAATAGCTGAGGCTATTGTATGTAAAGAATGTATAGATAAGCTTGATAGTGAAACTTGCTTTATAGCTTGTGACATGGATAAAGATAATTATATAACTGCTACTTATGATACTTTATGGATTAGAAATAAAGGTCTTAAAGAGTTTTTTAAAGAGCTTGATTCTATACAACCTATTAATATTATACCTAAAGAACATTTTTATAGTGTGTTTGGAAATGTAGTTAAAGATTTTTATAATAATCAAGAAAATGAAAATAATTGAACCTAAAGTTGAGCTTTGGAAACAAGGTGATGATGCTAAAGCTCATATTGCTAGATGTGCAAGAGTTTGTTATGGTAGAACAAGTGGTAATGATGAAGCTACTATTAAAAGACTTATTAATGATGAACATTGGAGTATGTTTCGTCATGGAACTTATTATATAATAGCTAATGATAGTGATAAAACTTTAGAAACTATTGTTATTAATTATGCTAATACTATTGGTTTTAGTTATCATTATGAAAAACATGTTTATTATATAACTGTTAATGGTAATTGGGTTTTAGACCATAAAACACAATTTGGTTATCTATCTAAATATATTGTTCCTATTGAAGATTTTCGTAATACTGAAATAGGATTTCATATGATGAGATATACTTTTTGTGTTGATACACAAATTAGTACTTCTCGTGAATTAAATCGTGTTAGTCCTAATAATATTGCTGAAAAATCAACTCGATATGTTTATGAAGATGGGAATATTTGTCGTCCTCATTGGATGACTGATGAAGAAGTAGATTATTTAAATAATGAACCTATTTTTGAAGAATGGTGCAATTCTCATAAAAAAGCATCTATTTATAGAAATAGTTGTAATGATTCTTTTAATAAATATAAACTTCTTGTAGATATTGGTATGCATCGTCAAGATGCTCGTGGTGTTCTTCCTCTTGATACTGCTACACGTTGTGTCTATACATATTCTATTAATGAATGGCGCCATATTATTGATTTACGTTATTATGGTATTACAGGTAAACCTCATCCAAATGCCCGACTTATAGCTGGTATGATTAGAGATAATTTAATGGAACTTGGATATGACTTCAGAGATTGATAAACTTAAACATTTTTATATTAAAGATTATAGTGGTATTTATTTTACTGATGAGTTAAATAACGGTGAAGAATTTCTTTATACCACAATTGGAATTAAAGATGATAAAGAAGTAACATTTCTATGTAAATATGTTAAAAATAAATATATTGAGGCTTGTCCTAATTGTGTATTTAATAACTATTTTTGTCATGGTCTTTTATGTAATATTGTTGTTCTTAAAGTAATTAAAGATGAAGAAAAGTAAGCGTTATATTAAAAAGCAAAATAATAAACCTCTTATTAATAAGAAAGTTTTAGCTAAAGTTATTAGAGAAAGTAATATTTGTAAACATGCTATTAAAGAACTTAAATTTGCTGGATATGGTAATGGAGAAGGTGGTCCAAGTGATTGGATGTATCAACAAGTAATTGAAGCTGTTGCTGTATTTGCTTCTCATGGTAATAGTGGTAGTTCTGCTCCTTGGGAAATTAATCTTGTTCAAAGACTATGTGATTGGGATATTATTAGTCCTCTTAAATTTACTGATGATGAATGGTGTCAAATAAGTTCTGATGGTACTTGTCAAAACAGACGTAAAGGAGATGTATTCAAAGAGCCAGATGGTAGTATTCATTATAATGGAGCTTTTAATAAACGAGCTACTAGTAGATATAGTTTTGATACTAAAGAATGGACTGAAAATAAAAATCCTATTTGTTGGAGTGGTGGATTATTTGAACATAAAGATAATATTCTTACCGGTAGATATTTTAATCAATGTCATTTACTACCATATAAAATTAATAAAGGATGGACTCCTCGTCCTACAATAACTATTGATTGTGTTGAAATAGAAATAGCTCCTGATAATTGGATTATGGCTGTTGATGCTAATAATACTAATTTACTGTTACTTAATGCTTATTATAATATTCAATGGGAAGAATGTTCTTGTTTAAGAGGTATTCGTCTTGAAGATGTTACTGTTGAACTTGAAAAAGAAGCGTATGAGGAAATGAGAAATAATAAATAAATTATTAACTATTTAAATATTAAAGTTATGGGAAGAAGATTTCATTGTTTTAATAACCGTTTTAGAACTACTAAAAATACAGAAGCTGTTGTATTTGAAAATGGTGGATTTGTTGGTAATCTTGGTTTAAGTAAAAAACTATGGAAAAAGTATATTGAGGCTAGTTATAAATATAGAACTAATACAGGTAAAATTACTGCTAGTGATTATACTCATTTATTTGGTTATTTAAATCCTTATTATCGTTCTGCTTATAATGTATCTAAACGTAGAAAATAATGGCAAGTATTTATAATATTACTACTGAACTTGAGGATATATTTCTTGAGTTAGAAGAAAATGGAGGTGAATTAACTCCTGAACTTGAAGAACGTCTTGCTATTACACAAGATAATCTTAAATCTAAACTTGATGGTTATCGTAAAGCATATACTGTACTTAATCTTGAAGCTGAATCTTGTAAAAAGGAAGAGCAACGATTAGCTGTTCTTCGTAAAACTAAAGAAAACAATGCTGAAAGACTTAAAGGAGTTATGCTTGATGCTGTTATTGCTTATGGAGATTTAGGTAAGTCTGGTAATAAAGTTATTAATTTAGTTGATAGTAAACTATATACTAAAAATACTAAATGTGTTGAGATTGATGAAAATCTTAATCAAATATTTATTGATTTAGTTCTTGAACATTTACAATCTCTTTGGGATAATGATATGATTGATAGTAATTTCTCATTTAGTAGAGATGTGCTTCTTGAACAAATTAATGATAAATTTACTGAAAGATATCCTGAACAATCTGCTAAACTTAGAGAAGAAACTGGAGGTTATTTTACTCTTGATGATTTAGATTGTATTAAAGTTAAATTTGAAATTGAAAAACCTGTTGGTGATTTAGCTAATAAAATTAATTTTGATTTACTTAATACTTTCTTTAATCATCAACATGAAATGACTAGAAGCAGCAGTGTTAATAAAACTACTATGAAGAATATTCTTAATGATGGTAGAGATATTAGTATAGCTAAACTTGTTGAAAATACTAGTCTTATTATTAAATAATTTGGTTATACTCCCCGTAGAGGACAGAATTAAGTTTATCCTCCACGGGGAGTCAACACTATTAATCTTGCTAATTATGGAACTAGAAGAAAAAGTAAAAGAATTAATAAAATGGTATATGGATACTTATGGTGTTAATAAAGACCAAGCTGTTAGAGATATTGAAAGTGTTATGTTACGTATAAGTCATAAATAATATGTATAAAGTAAAAGGTAAACCTTGGGCTTATTCTGGTGCTATTGATGTATCAGATTGTGCTACTGCTAAAGAAGTTATTCTTAAAGCTGGACTTAATTTTAATGTAGCTAAATGTGAACTAGTTGGTAAAATTCCTATTAAACTTACTGGAACTGATGAAGAACTTGACCGAATTATTAAAGAACAAAAAGAAGGCGCTCATGTTTTTGGTACTGACATTTATCGTAAGTGTGATAACGCCTTTGCTACCTATCGTACTGATTACAATATTCCTTTAGGTGTTGTTAAAAGTAAATATACTATTGTACAAAACAATGATGCTTTTAATTTCTTTGATGACGCTATTGGTAAAAATTCTGCTATTTGGCAAACTGCTGGATTTTGGGGAAATGGTGAGAGAATATTTATAAGTGCTAAACTTCCTAATAATATTCTTGTTAAAGGTGACCCTGTTGAAAATTATCTAGTATTTACTAATACTCATGATGGTAGTGGCGGAGTTAAGATTTTATTTACTCCTATTAGAGTTATTTGTCAAAATACTCTTAATGCTGCTATTCGTACTAGTAGTAATTATGTTAGTTTTCGACATACAACTAGTGTTCATAATAAGATTTCTGTTGCGCAAGAAATACTTGGAATTAGTAAAATTAAATCTGAAGAATTTGGTCAATATTGTAATTTACTTGCTAATATTAAAGTTACTGATGAAGATGTAATTCAATTTATTGGAGAAAATCTTCTTACTAGTGATGAAATTCAACGTCTAAAAGATACAGGACATACTATTAAAGATATTGCTTATCGTAGTGGTTTAGCTTTAACTGATAGTAAAATAAGTAGTAGAAAAATGAATGTTATTTCTGATACTTATAGTTATTATTTTGATGGTCCAGGTCAAAGAGATATTCTTGGTACAGCTTGGGGTGCAGTTAATGCTATTAGTGGATATTATTCTAATATAGATAATATTGAAGGTACTAAGCGATTTGATAGTATTTGTTATGGCGATAAATCTAGAAAAATAGAAAATGCTTTTGCTCTTGCAGAAGCTCTTTAATTTAATAATTTAATTATATATGGAAGTAAAAGTATTTAAACTGAAAGAGATTAAACTTCTTAGTGAAGATGTTGTAAATGTAGAACAGTATTGTAATGTTCAACCTATTCTACCTGCTTATGGTAAAGAAGGTGATGCTTGTATGGATGTTTATCCTATTCTTTGTGAATATGATGAAGAAAAAGATAGAATTATCTATCATACAGGTTTAGCATTTAATATTGGAGATGATGCTAATGGTGAACCTAATGAAATGTCTTTACGTCCTAGAAGTAATCTTACTAAATCTGACTTTTATATGCCTAATGCTCCTGGTACTCTTGATTGGGGTTATCGTGGAGAACTTCTTATTATTTTTAAGAATCGTACTTCTAGAGATTTAGTTCATGCTGTATCTACTCTTGCTGAAATAGTTGATAAGTTGAGAAAACATATGCATTTACCTGATAGTATGGTTGGTAATGCTAGACTTAAACTTAATAATGTTAGAACTACAGTTACTAATATTCTTGGTAAAATTTCTACTCCACCATATAATTGTGATGGTAAAGATAGATGTTGTCAACTTATTATTAATAGTGCTCAAAGAATTACTTGGAAAGAAGTTAAATCTATTGAAGAATTAGGAGAAAGTGAACGTGGAAACAAAGGATTTGGAGAAGGAACAGGCGGAGCAGCTAAAGCTTAAAGTTGGTGCTCGTTATATTCATAATAAAACGTCTAATGAATATATAATTATTAGTATTACTAAAATGAAACATCCAGATACAGGTGAATGGATTCCTGCTGTTATTTATAAAGTTGATGGACTTGAACCTTTATGGTGTAGAAGTGTTGAAAGTTTTAAAAGTCATTTTAGTGATGCTAAAGTTGAAGGTAATGAAGTTTATCTATGAAAAAGTTAATCTTGTTTTATTTACCTGATTGTAATGTTAGTAAACTTTTTAAAGAAAGGCTTCATAAAGCTCTTGCTCTTCCTGAGTTTGCCGGTAGGTTTAATCTTATTAGGTATAATCTATATACTGATACTGGTAGACAAGAAGCGCGTAGTGTTGGTATTAGTGATGCTCCTACTGCTTATTGCGATGGTGATATTCTACGTGGTGTGCAAAGCGATTACACTATTAGAAAATATCTTCGCAAGTTGTTAGGACAGTCATAGATATAGTTCTTTTGCCCTACATTGAATTTTAATTGTTATTGTGATTAATCTATCACGATATGAATATCATTCAATGTGGGGCTTTAAAATAGCTAATTTTATAAATTCTCATTATATTATACGAATACTATGGTTAAAATTGAATTTTATTATAAAAGTGCTGATAAAGATAAAACAGAAGCTATGAGAGAAGCTATTGATATAGCTTTATTTGGTACTAATGTTCAATGTAATTTTAAAAATCTTCCTGACCATCTTATTCTTGAAGATATGATACTTGAAAAGGCTGTTGCTGGTAAGAATATTACTGAATATCCTACTTGTATTATATATCGAGATGATACAGAATATAAACGATATAGTAATTCTGTTACTTGGGAAGAACTTCGTAATGATATTAATTATCTTACTGGAGATGAACCTACAAGACAAACAAATAATATATTTGTTGAAGCGTTTATTGATGAACATGATTGTATAACTCGTGCTAAATGTGCTGATGCTATTGCTTGGATGTGGAAATATCAAAATACTAAAGTAGAATATATTCAAACTAATGTTGATAATCCGAATAAGTTTGCTGTTGTAATTAAAGATAGTTGGAGAACTTATGCTACTTACGTATATTCTGATAGTCTTACTACTGAAATGATTAAGAATACTCTTCTTAGAGTTCCTAATACTATTAAAGAAGCTGTTAAAAATAATGCTATTGTGTTATGATACGTATTGATTGTTTTACTAGAGATGGTTGTGACGCTTGTAAAATAGCAATTAAAAATATAACTGAAGCTATTAATGAAGCTAATTGCGATATTACTCTTAATATTCGTAATACAAATCTAGATGATATTCTAAGAAAAGAAATTACTAAATTTCCTACTACTGTTATTACTAAAGTCGATAATGATTATAAAAGAAAAGAATTAGCTCGACTTGAAGGAAGTTTTCCTAGTGATTATATTAAAGATATTATTAACAAACTTGAAAAAGAATAAACTATGACAGTTAAAGAACTTATAGAAATGCTTGAAACTTGTGATAAAGAATCAATAGTATATATTAATTGTGGAGATGATATTAATTCTATTGATGAAATATGTGATTATAGTAATAATTGTGGAGAAGTTATGACAGTTAAAGAACTTATTGATAAACTTCAACAATTTCATGAAGATAAACTTGTTTTAGTTGAAGATACTGAATATAAAGAATTTCAGGCTATTGATGTTGAACCGGTAGATGATAGATTTATAATAATTACTACTACTATTAAATAAATAATTAAATTTTAAAATTATGAGTAAATTTATTGGAGTTAAAATGATTGAAGCTGTTCCTATGACAGCTCGTGAAGCAAATGACAAAGGTTATAGAATTGGTAATCATTTTTTTGAAGAAGATGGTTATGAAGTAACTTATCCTAATGGATATAAATCTTGGAGTCCTGCTAAAGAGTTTGAGAAAGCTTATTATAAACTTGAAGATCCTGCTGGAGATGTTCTTAAAGAAAATGATATTAAAAGATTTATTAAAGGTATTGAAAATGTAAAAGTTGGTACTAAAACAACTAATACTACTCTTACTTGTCTTACTGGATTTGAAGTTCATGGTCAAGCAGCTTGTGTAAAACCTGAAAACTTTGATTTAAATGTTGGTTCTAATTATGCTCGAATTAAAGCTGAAGATAAAATTTGGGAAGGTCTTGGATTTGTTCTTCAATGGGCTAAATATGGACTAAAGAAGTAAATAGTATTAATGCTAATGGTTTATATGTTATACGTAAAGCTGGCTCTAATAGAGCTGGCTTTATTTAATTTGATGATTAGCTTGGAACCGCTACGAGTGCTACGCACTCTTCGCTATACTCCCCGTAGAGGATGGAATGGTAGTTGTGCTAGTAATATTAGTATAGTTATTAATGATAATGATTATATTGATTGAATGAATACTAGTCTATTCCATCCTCTACGGGGAGTTGAGCGTAGCGAAGCGGAGCGTTCTACTAATCCTTAAACTTATAGTCGTTGGCACGATTGAAACCTCGGTAGCTAAGCTAGTCTTACTACTGGGGTTTATTTTTATCTTATTGTTAAACTTAAATATATTATAATTATGGTTGCATTTATTGTTCTTATTGGGATTATATTTGGTGGTGTTAAACTATTAGCAGTTGCTAATAATATTAGTGATAATGAAGCTATGGATAAGTATAGTGGAAAACTATTTGTTGTTGGTATTATAGTTTTTATTATTCTTATGTGTGTTATTGGTAATAATGATGATGGTTTTAATTAAGATAAAAGTAAAAGGGCTTGTCTAGGTAGTGATACCATAGGCAAGCCCTTATTTTTTTACTAGATTCAAGTCCAGCTTATTCAAATATATCTTTAGCTATATCTTTATAAGGTATAATACTAAGTATATTTTCATCAAGTTTATAATAACTATTATTATTAGGTAAATCAAGAACTCGATTAATACTACGAACAACAGGTATATTACGAATAGCCATAACTTCAAACTTATTCATACCTTTATATCTACCAGTAGTATATTCCTCAGTAAAATCTTCTTCAATAAGGAATCTAGCAGCCATAGCAGTAGTACCAAGTAAGTCATTAATAGTTTGTCCAATAGCAACAGGACTAGACCATAGTTTTTTACCTTCAGCATAAGCACCAAATGGAGTAAATGAAGCAGCTTCAGAAGCAAGACGGTCAGCGTGATAAAGCATAAGATTATATATAATACTTTCATCATCATCTCCTCCCATACCAGTTATAGCAATTGCTCCAATAATAGCAGCACCTACATAAAGTAAATCACCTAAATTACGTCTAATATTTGCTTTTTCATGTTCAGGAAGAAGTTCATAATTAAGTTTGAAATTAACAGCAAATGAAAGTAAATTCTTACCATAAGTTTGAAATGCTTTAAGAACATCACTTACATTATTAACTTCTCCTATGTTAGTTTCTTTAAATGGAATAGTCAAATAATCATAAAGACTAGTATAACTACCTTTTTCAATAGTACCTAGAGTTTCATTATAATAACCATTCCAACGATAACGTTTCTTAAAACCTGGATAAAGATGTTTATGATATTGCATAACCGTACCACCCCACCAATGTTGTTCAATATTAGCAGAACCAAGTTTATCATAAACACCATGAACTTTCTTATTTACTTCACGAACTTTATCAATAAATTTAGCATATTCTTTAAGATTAAGTTTACTATCAGATTTTATTTGAGCAATTCCATCTTTAAGTTCAAACTGATTATAAATATCTGGAAGTTTAGCAAACTCTTTATCAATATTCTTAATAAGTTCTTTACGTTTAGCTATATATTCTCTTTGTTGTTCTTCATTAAGATAAGTCTTAACAAAATCGAATATAGGATTAGCTTTAAATAGATTATATTTAGCTCGTTTTTTATTATCAGCTTTAGCATCATCAATGAACTTATTGAATTGTTCAAGAAGAGTTTGGCTCTCCCATCCACGGGGGGTATTTATTACAGACATAAGAGCATCTTGTTCAGCTTTACGATGATACATTTCTTTACTCATTACATCATAACCGCCTCTACCATTATCAACAAGTCTATGAGATTTAAGCATAGCAAATAACATAACATTCCGCATATAATGTTCACCAACAGATTGAGGACTAAATAATAATCCACGAACTCTACGAATATTTTCTCTAAGACCTTCAGCAGTACTAACTTCAGTTACTCTATCAAAGTCAACTACATGACTAAGTTTAATAATAGCATCTTGAAGTGTACTACTATTTTCACTATACATATTAGCCATATAACTAACAGTTCCTTTAATCCATTCAGATTTACCAGCTTCCCAATCTTTAAGATTAATATATTCACCAGCAGCTCGTTCCATAAATATATTACTAGAACCAGTAAGAACGTTAGCAATACCACCAGTAATGTTCATCATCATATATTTACTACCAGCAATATTTTGAGCAAGAGAACCTAGTTTAACTAGATTAGGAGTTTTATTATCTTTATATTGTTCAAATACAAGACGACGTATAAAACTTCTAAGATGTGCACTAGTTCTAGTTTGTTGTTCTTGTTTATATTCAATTTCTCCACCAGCACTAGCTTCTCTATTTTCAGTTATACTACCTTTATAATTTATATCATAAGCAGTATTACTAGTAATAATTTGGTCAGCAGTATAAAGAAGATTTTTAACTGTTTTAACAGCATTATATCTATTACTTTCAATTAAGAAACTATTAAATACTTCTTCCCAATTACGATTAAGAATATCATTATGAATTTTATTATTCTTTTCAATAATCTCATCTCTAGCTTTAATAGCAGCAGCTTTACGTTTACTAAATTCTTCATCACTTTCATTAGGTTCTTTAAATCTAGGTATAGTAGGAAGTTGTTGAGTATCTTTATTAACTAACTGAACTAATCTAGGATTAGGAATATCATAATCTTTATCAAAAGTTAAATCTTCATTATTTCTCCAACTAGTATTATTAGGAACATTGGCTGTCCAACCAAGAAAACTAAGAGCTTGCTCAAAGTAATCTTTAACAGTCATATCTTTAGATTTAGGTAAAGCTGGAAGATAACCCATATCAACATATCGCTTATTACTATTAGTAAAACAATACTTTTTCATAAGTTCATTTACTTTATTCATAAGTTCAAGTTGATATTCATTAAGATTAGTATAATTAGGATTATCATATCCTGTTCCTACTTTGTACTTATTAACAAAACTACTATATTCTGGATTAACAAGTTCTTCTTTAGGAGTAATATGCATTTGATTAATACGTGGTTCATAATTACCAACAATGGCAGAACCATCATCTTTAATCATTTGCATAGTAGTCCAAATACGAATAGGTTTAATAGTACGAGTATAAGGATCAAAATAATGATTATCTCTATACCATTGTTTATATTCCGGACTATCAATACCATATTTATCAAGAACTTCTTTTTCTTTTATATAATAATATTGAGTAGTAGTTTCTCTAGTTCTTTTTTGAAGAATATTAATTGCAGCAGTTTTATCAATGTCAGTCCATTTATCTAAATCTTTAGGTTTAATAATACCATAAATAGTTCGATTAGGTCTTTCTGCAATAGTTCCATTTTCTTCAACTTGTTCACTAAATACTTCTAACCACTTATCATAATATTTTTTACCTTTAGCAAAAGCTCTATTTTTATCAAGTTCATATTGTTTCCAATTATAAGTAACATCACATTCACTTTCAATAAATTCAGCAACACGTTTTGCTTTAGCTTTATCAGTACTCTTTTCACCTCTAGTAATTTCATTAAATACTTCAAAACCAGTCTTAAGTTGTTCTAAATCTTCTTGACTAATATCAGCAGTATTAAGAGTTCTAGTAGCATTATCAAAATATTTTTCAAGTATTTTATTAATAGCTTCCCCTACATTAATTTCTTCTTCGCTCTTAGATTTATTACCTGTAAGATAATTATAGAAATCAGCACGATAAATTCTTAATTCATCTTCAGCAGAACGAATAATACCAACATAAGGCATACCATTACCTTTAGTATATTTATATTTTCTAACTGTTTCAGCTTTTATGAGAGCTGCACGTTCTTCAGGTATTTTACGTCCATCAACCACATTAAATTCATCTTTAGCTTGAAATTCTTTAATAGCAAGATTAAGAACACTATTACCTTTATTAGCGTCTTTAAGTTCTTCAAACGCCCAATTTAAATCTTCTATATCTTTAATATCAAGAATATATCTAGTATTCTTACGAATCCATTCTTTAGCTTCACGATATTCAGGAACTTTCATAAGTTCTTCCATACTAATAAGAAGATTACCATTAGCATCACGTTGACTTTCATATTTACTAATAACAGAAAGCTGTTCTTTAAGTTTAGAATCAAATCCTTCTTTAGCTTGCTTATCATAAAACATTTCTTTAACTTTACGAATATTAGTTTGATAAGCACGAAGTCTTTCAGCTACATTTAAATCATGACCAATCTTTTTATTACCATCTTCATCATAAAGACTAGTAAGGCTATCCATTTGAGCATAGATACGTCCAAGTTCTTCATCTTGACTTTGTGTAGTAACATTATCAGTAGCTTGACTTAGAATATCTCGTATTCTACCATTAAGTCTTTTATATTCAGCAAATTCTTTAGGAATACCATCATCTCCTTTTTTAAGACCAAGAAGATTTCTTTCAAGATTTATAATATAAGTAGAATATTCAATAGTAACATCATTACCATCTTCATCTTGAACAGTGATTGGTTTAAGCTGATGAATAGTAGTCATATCAATAAACTTAGCTTTATTAGATAAAGCAATAAGATGTTCAACACTATTTATACCAAATTTTTGTTCAGCTTCAATAGCAGCATCTCTATATTTCTTTATCTTTTCTTCCCAAATAGGATTATTAGGTTGAATTAATCTACCATCATCATCAATTATACTATCAAGACTAATAGATTTACCATCTTTAGCAGCTCTAGATTTAAGTTCTTTAAGATAATTTCTAAAGTCATTAGACTCTTTAATACCATTAAGACGACCTTCTTCAACAGTACCCATTACATCTTTAAGTATATTCTGCAATACAAAGTTACGATTAGCACGAATATCTTGTATCCAATAATCCATAAATCCAGTATCACCATAAGCATCAAATTCTTTCATAAGACCACTTAGATAATTAGGATTAGTAGTACGTAATTGAATCCATCTTTCAAACCAATCTTTTCTAGCAGAATGTACAGTAGTATTAGAATCAACTTGATTAACTAATTTTTGAATCTTTCTAATATTCTCTTTAGTTTTATCATCAAGATTTGTACTATCAATATCAATTTCGCTAATAAGTTTGTATTTATTCTTAAATGTATTAGCATTAAGAATAACATCTAAGAAACGATTTTGAAGTTGTTCATCTTTAAGAACTTTACTAATAACATCTTTATCATTAATAGGTTTATCAATACCATCAATTTTAATAAAACGATTAATATCGTTAAGAATATTATTAGCTTCAACATCTATATAATTAGCTATAACTGATAATGAAAATTCAGAATTATCAGAAAGACTACTACTATCAAGATAATTAATTTCAGCATTATTAAGAGCGTTTAATACATTTTGAGCAGCAGGTTGTCCATGACGAACAGCGCGTGATATAATTAAACTTGCATTTTTAGCAAATCTACCAATAGGAGTTTGGTCATCAACACTACTATATCTATCAGTATTACTAGTAACTCTATCTATTTCATTTTCATTAATTTCAATAAATAAACCAAGTTTATTATCTTCAATATTAGGATATTTAGCTTTATATTGCTGTAAATCATCACTTAAATTAATAGCAGTAGTTCCATTAATGTTAAGATAAAATTTATCATTAATAGTATATATGGCATTATTCTCAAAAGGAGTATTCATAAAAGGCTGGAAATACTCATCAGAAATATATTTACTATATAGTTCAGGAACTTCTTTATAACCTTTATTTACAGCTTCATTAATATTATCTTTAATACCATCAATAAATTTATCTCGTTTTTCTTGTTGAGTAAGACCTTTATAAAGAAGAACAGCTAATGGTTTATGAATGTTATTATTAGCTATAATACTAGATTCAATACTATTATAAGTTTCAAATGATTCAAGTCTATCAATAGGATAATAAGCTAAAGTTCCATCATAAGTTCCTTTAATATATAAATTTCTATTAATTCTAATAGCATTAACAGCATCTCCATTTCTTATTATTCCTACATTATCAAGATTTTCTTGACCATTAAAAGTAATAATACCACTTCTTTTTAGACTATAATTAATTTTATTATTAGTAAGTCTTTTAAATGTATAACTAGGACAATTAAAACTATTATAATTCTTACGAATAAAACCAATTATATCTTCAACATTATCTTTATCAATAAAACCATAGTTATTAATGCCTTTCATAGCTATATCTCCAATAGCTATTCCGCCCTCACTCAACCCTCTAAGGGGAGTATTACTTATAAGTCTACTAATATTTCTAGTTCTAAATTTATGACCTTCAACAATAAAAGCATATTTAACTAAATCAAGAGCTGTAAGTTTAATGAAAGGATTAGGATGATTCCAAGCTCTATCAAACAATCTATGGGCTTCATCATTAGTAATATCACCTTGTATGTAATTAATATATTGAATATTTACATTACGACGATTATTTCTTTCATCATTAGCAACTATTTCAATATGCTCAAATATACTACCATCTTGACTAAAGTTACGTTTAATCCAATCAATTTTTTGAGCAGGTGTCAGTTTAGTAAATACATCAATTTCAGTTTGTGTAGGCTCAAATATATTTTTAACTACAACATCATCTGTTTTAATATTAATTAATGTACCACTAACTCTACCAACTTCTAAAGCTCTAGATTGACCAGTACCATATTCTTTAATATATTTAGGATGAACAAAATCACCATTAACAATAGTAACAGGTAAATTAAGATAAGAACTACCATTATTACCTACTTCTAGTTTATTAATAAGATAATCTTTATAGTCATTATATAACTTTTCAGTCATTATTCCACCTTTAGTCCATTCTGCTATTCTATATACATAATCAATAAATACATGATTAGCAGTTTCAAATACTTGTTGAGTAGCTTTAACACTAAGAGCAGTACTCATTTGTAAAAATGCAGCTAAACTAGGATAACTACTTCTAGATATATCAGATTTAATAAATGCATTTATACCACCACTAATATCAGGAAATACACTCTCTAACAACAAGGTTTGACCCCCCGTAGAGGATGGAGCATAAATATTACTATTCTCAATAACAGTTTTAGCATCTCTAAATACTTTATCACTAGCATAAAAACTTTGTTTAGCACCATATTTATCAGCACCAAGAATATTAAGATTATTACTTATATCCTGTCCAATTGAGTTTAACCGATTGAATTGTGCTAGAACATAAAGGTCAAATAAAGCCTGCTGAACGCCATTCATTTCCCCTCTAAGACGAGATTTATATGCGTCTGATGAAAATATAAGGTCAGGTGATGAAAATGCTTCAGAAACGCTTAAATTGAATATTTTCTTGAAAGTTTCACCATAACTTTCATTAATAATATCAATTAGCTTTTTACGTCCAGCAAAATTAACTTTTTCACCAAAACCAAGATTATGAGCAACTTCTCTAATAGCTTCAGTAAGCGGATTTTTAGTACCTTCCGCAAGAACACTATTGGTTTCTTTCCATTTACGAACTAATATATCAATAGCAGGTTGCCACATAAATCCAATAGCAGTATCATAATTACTTCCAAAGTCAACAATAGTTTTGAAAGCATTAAACGTATAAGTATTTTCATTATGTATAGCCCCCTCTTTCATAACATCGAGAATATGAGCAGTAGTCTGAGAACTATAAGGATTAATCAAATAGCCATCAACATTCTTATCATCTCCAGACCAACCAAAATTTTTATGAGTAATACGAATATGTTTATTACCAATAGTTTCAACATTTTCTTTACCATATCTATTAACAGCTTCTTGTTCACTAATCACATCAGTAGTGTACATAACTTTAATACCTTCGCTATGATTAGCTTTAGTAACATTTCCAATACTCATAAAAGTATCTCGATTAACACTGATACCTTTAAGTTTAATACCAGAAGTAGCAGCATCAAACCAATCAAGTTGAGTAAAGAAATCACTAGGAGCAACAGTTGTTTTATTAGCACCAACTATTTCTGCATAAGTTTCATTAGCTTCTTTGACATTTTCAAAATTAGAAGTAGTAGTATTTTCTTCAAATGCAGCAGGATTATTAAGTATATCAATAAATGATTGAATAATAGCATTAGTTCTAGCAGCTTGACTACTTGTACCCTCCACGGGGAGTTTCAAGTATGATTCGTAAGACTTAAGTCCACCATCATTAGCAATTTTTTCAACAACTTTAAGATTGCCATTATAACCTTCAAGAGTAGCATTAATAGCATCTTCGCTATTTTTTAAAGAAGCTCTAATATTACCTTGTTTATTATAAGTCTTACCAAGAATTTTACGACTAGCTTTATCTACATTATCTTTAACATAATTAATATATCCTACTTCATCTTTAGTATATCTAGCATGAGTAATTTCAGTTGGAACACCTTTAACAAGATTAAATGTTTTAGACATACCATAAACACTATCAACGTCAAAGTCAGAACCAGTTTGAGTAACCCATTCATCAGGAACAACAACAGTACTACCATAAGCATCTGGAAGAAACTCTTTAACATACATAATACATATAGATTGCTTACCTTCAGTAGGAATGCGATAACCAATCATAGTACGTAAGCTATCAGGAACTTGTTCAATATTTAATCCTTTAAGTTTACTACTCCATCTAGGAAGTTTAATTTCAGTATAATAAACAGGAGTGCCATCAACCTCTCCAATCTTTTTATATTGAAGTTTACTATCTGTTTGAGTTTGTTTATCAACTTTAAAACCAAAATCAGATAGCTGAGCAGCATGCCATCCACTAATAAGTTGTCTAGTAATATTAGTATTAAAATAACTATTAGCAATACTTTCAAGTTTACTATTAATATTAGATAAAAATAAAGGAAGATTATTAAATCCAGCACTATCTAAATCGAAAAACTCAAGAAGAGCTTTTTCAACTCCTTGTTGTTGAGCATTTTCTTTAAATCTATCAAAAAATACAAAACGATTAAGATTTTTAATAGTACCATTAGAATTTAAATCAATATGACCATTATCATCTAATCCAATACCAAGTTCAGCACAAGTTTTTTCAAAACTATTTCTAATATTAGCTACATAATTATTAAATACTTTATCTTTAAGTTCATTAAGTTCAGTTCGATTAGGAAGATTATCAAGCATTTTCTTCATAATCTGAATAGCAGCTTTATTACTAGCATCAACCATATGTTGAGGAACTTCTTGCTGACGATAAAGATAATTATAACTAAATAGTTCAGAATTATCAAATACATTATTATCAAATTCTTTAAGAGCTTCATCAGTTAAAACACCATCATTATTCCAAAGTGTCATTCTGTTATGTTGTGCAACTTTAACAGTTTCAACAGTATTAATTTGATGAATACCTCTATTAGTCATTATATTATAAACTTTTTCAAGTTCTGTTCCTTTAATAAGTTTAGGAATAAGAACAAACTCAGCATTCTTTACTTGTCTAGGAACTTCAATACCAACAGTAGTATCATAATATAAATCATAATAGAAATTCTTTTGAATTTGAACTTTATTAGCAAATTTAGTCCAATCAATTTTATCTATTGGAGTATCATCTGTAAGACTTTGAATAAGTCCAGCATATTTATCTAATTCACCAGCAGCAGTAATACGACGAATCCATTCTTCAAGAGTAATATAAGATTGAGCATCATTAGCATTAACTCCTCCTTTAAATGGTTCTAGTATTCTTTCTCTGTCTTTTTTATCAAGCCCAGCTTTTTTAAGTTGATTATCAAGTCTATCAATAACAACTTTATCAGAAGCTTTAAAAGTATTATAAATAGTAACACCCCTAAATTTATCTTGAAGAACTACTTTTTTACGTTTAGTAACACCATTAACAATATAAGGAACAGTAACAGCATTACCTTTAATAGTTATATCGTATAAATCAGTAGCTATATCTAAATCATTTTTAGTAAAATCAGTATTACCAAAAGGATTACCACTAGCTTGTACTTCTTTAATACGTTTTAGAATAGCTTGACCATTCTTATAAAAACTTTGGTCACCACCATACATATCGTACATACTATCTCTAACAAGATAATCATTAACTAGAAATTCAGCTAAAGATTCATTATTAATCCTATCATCAATAAATGTACCATATTTATTTTTAAGTTCTTTATAACCATTAGTTATATATTCATTTAACCAATCAGCAACAGCATCTTCAAGAGCAATACGTTGTTCTCCATTAAGAACTACTTGATTATTAACATAGCTAAGTCCACGTGTAGACCCCCCGTAGAGGACGTCAATAGTCTTACCATACCCAATTAGTTCATTAAATGCTCCATTACTATTAGGAGTAATTTTACTAACTAAACGTTTAAAACTAAATATTCTACCAGCTAAAACTTTATGTCCATCTTTAGTAGTAAATACATTACCTTTTCCATCTTTATGATATTGATTATAAAAATGTTCAGGTTTATTATTATAAGTATCACTAAATTCAAAATCTCCATTAGTTAAAACAGGATTACCATTGGCATTAGTTTTAAACATTACATTAACAGCTTGAGCTATATTAGTAAGTTCTTGAATAGCTATATTATAATACTGTTTAAATAATGGATGTTCTCTATTTATAATTTTAGTTCCATCTTCTAGTTGACTACGTAATCCAGCAAGACTATATCTAGGAGCAGTAATAGTAAAGTTTTTAGGAGCATCACTAGGTATGGGAAGTAAATAATTAGCAGTAGGAGTTTCAGAATTATTAATATCAGTCATAAATAATCCCATAGCAGTAATTAAATAATCACCATCACTCATACTACGATATAAGTCATTATTATTATTATCTAATTCGCTAATACCATTAAGAAGAGAAGTCTTAAACATACTACGAGCATATTCAGTAAGTTTAGGAGTTCCATTTCCAATTCTTCTAAACAATCCATAATTAATTATATTACCATTACTATCTCTATGTTCAAGAAGTAAATTACTATAATCATATTGATGACTAGCAAACTTTTGTCTAGCATAAGCTTCAGCCATAGCATTTTGTTCTTCAACAGTAGATTTGTCATCATTAATTATTTTAGCAATATTAGTAATAAAACTTCTATTAATAACATCAGAACTTAAATTACCTTCAGGATTACGAGAATTAAGTTCAACAGGAATATAAATAATATCTTTAAAGACATCAGCCATTTGATATATAATAGAAGTATCACCTCTATTAATAAAACTATCAGGCATTTTAATTCCTTTATCCTTTTTAAGCGCTTCTACATATTTATTATAATTTTCAACTGTACGATTAATAACATTGGCAAAATTAATAAGATTATTAGCCATAGCTACACGACCAATCTTAGCAATAGCTAAATTAAAACTAGCTTGATTAATATCTGGAAATATTTCTTTAAAAGCATCATATAAATAAAGATTAGCATGAGGAGTATTTTTATATCTATCATATATACGAAACTTTTCACGAGCACTAGGAACACGATTAGTAATAATATTATTCTTAACATTATTATAAAAAGTATTCTGTAAAATAGTACGAGAATCAGTATTAGGATTAGTTACACGAGCACGAACATAACTATTACCATTAGAATCAGTTTGAATATAAGTTTCAATTTTAGATATAATAGGTTTATTAAACACCATCATATACTTATTAGCAAATACTTTATTTTTGCTAAGTAAATCATGTAATTGAATTAAACATTCACAATTTGGAATAGTTTCAGATATACGTTTAAGACTAGCTATAAAATTATCTACATTACTAGTATCAGCACTAGCATATAATATTTTAGATAAGTAATTAGCATCAGAAAAAGTAACAACTCCTAATTCATTATTAGTATCAAAAGGATAACTTCCATTATCAAGTTGAGAAGCAGCAGTAAGTTTAGGTAAACTTGCAAGATGATATTTAATAATTTCTTCTACGTGTTTATTAAAATCTTTAACTTCACCAATACTTAAATTCCAAAGTTGTGTCATTAAATCAATACCATCATCTATACTATTTTCATCTCCTTCAGTAGAAGTTTCATCAAGATAACCGCCTAATTCTTCATAATCAGTAGTTTGATATAACTCATCTCTTTTAATAAGTTTAGCAACATTTTTATTATTAAAAAGAGCTTCATTAAATTCAGTATTAGTTAAAGAACGAAGTAATGCACCATAATTAAAATCTTGAGCATCACCATATTTACGAAGAAATGCACCAAGACCATTAATTTTAATAGCAGGATTTGGATTATTAATAAAACTATTAAGTTCATTATTTCTAGCTTCATCACTTCCGGCTAATTTCTTAGCACGTTTAAGTCCAGCGTTAATAACAGTTTCATTAGTACGTTTTTTAATTTCATTAAAATTTAATGGAGCACCATTATATAAAAAATTAAAACTAAGTTTATTCATAATATCAGCCATATAAGTAATAGCTGTATCTCTAGCTTTAATTGTACTAAACAAACCACGTTCTTCTTTTTCAGCAACAGAAGCTACATCGTCCATATTACGAAGTTTAATAGCTCTAGCTTCAAGAAGAGCATTATAAGCTTGTCTTCCAGAAGTTTTAACATTAATACCTTTATCAGCTACAATCTTTTTAAAAATTGGGTCTTCAACCATAGCTATAAGACTATAATAATCAGCATTATTAGAACCATGTTCTTTAATAATAACATTATTAAGATTATTATATCCTACAAGTTTAATATTTCCACAGCTCATAAGTTTATATTTAAGTTTAAATTCATTAATAGTAATACCTCTATGACTAATGTAAAGTAAAATTTTATTACATCGTCATAGAGGCTGTTTTCTTTCGTTTTAAGCGACTTTTATCTTTGCTTGATTAATTCTACATACAGCTAAAACTGATGCGCCCTGTGTCAAGCAAAGTGGCAAATTCGGGCTGTTGGTCTATTGGTAAACGGCTAGTCAATTCAGCCATATTCAGCACTATATCATCATCAACACTACTAAACATATTAAGTCCATCATTAAGATTATCATTATTATAATTATAATCTTGACTATTATCTTCATTAGGATTTTCAGTTTGTGCTGTACTAGCAGTTTCTTCTTCAAACTGAAAAGTTCCTTTAATAGCTTCTTGATTACTTTCTTTAGGCATTTTTTTAATAGCTTTATAAGCATCTCTAGCAGCAGCTAATATACTATCTTCATTAATCTTAATGCCTAACATATCAGCAATAACTTCAAGAAGTCTACTAAATAAAGTCTTACGTTTATTAACTTTTCTATTATCATATTTAATTTCATTAAGTGCAGTCATAAGAGCATTACTAGTAATACTTTCAACTAGAAATTCTTCAAGAGCTTCACTTGTATTAAAGTTCTCAAATAGATAAGGTTTAAGTCTTTCTTTAGTAGCATCATCTTGAGTATCAAGCCAAGCTTTAAATTTATCATATATAGGTTTAACTAAAGCAAGAGCTTGTTCAGTATTATATTTAGTATAAAGTTGTCTATGTAAACTTTCATGAAGTATAATATTAACAACTCGATAAACTCTTTGACCAGCAATAGCAGAACTATTAAGTTCAATAGTATCTGTATCACGATGATAAACAGCATTAACTTTATTACCATTATTATCAGTAATACTATCTACAACATGAATATTTTTAGGTAATATACCAATCTTTTGAAGAGAATCAATATAATCAATAGCAGTTTGGTCATTAGCAAAATACTTTTTAAGTCCACGAGTTAAATTCTTAGCAGTTATAGCAGATTCAAAAGCATTAAAATTAATAGCATTAAGAGTATCATCTAACATGAACTCTGATAACTGTTCAGGTATTGCTCCATCCTCCACAGGGAGTCTACCCTCAAGTTCATAAGTAATATCAAGTTTAGAATGAACATCAATTTGCCAATTACCAGCAGTTTCATTAGTATTAGTATTAGCTAATTTAGTTCTAACTAAACCATTACTAATAATAAAATCTTGATAACTATTATAACTATAAGTTTTACCATCAATATTTATAATAGTTTTAGCATTTTCACGATAAATATATTTATTAGTTTTATCATTAGTTTTTGTATTATCATTAATAAAATCTTTACTAATAGCAAATTGGGCATAGTTAAACATTTCATCAATAACAGGACGAAGAGCATTATCTAATTCATCAATAGTACTAGCATTAATACCATAACTTTTACCTATTTTAAAAGCACTATTAACAATATAAGGAGAATTAATAATAATATTACGTTTATAATTACCAGCATCAGAATTAATAGTAAAAGCATAATCTTTACCATTAAAATGTGCACCTTTAACATAAAAGCCTATATTAGTAGGATTAATACTAATTTGAAGTCCAGTATTTCTATCTCCGTTAATAAGTTTATTATTTCCAAATATATCTCCAAGACTTTGTTTAAGTTCACCAAAACTTATTTTACCACTAATATAATCTCTACAAAGATTATTAACTTCATTCTTAATAGAATTAATAATACGTCGAGCATCACCTTTAAGTAGATTACTATTTAATGGAACTTGTTTACAAAAAGCATATAGAGAAGTACCATCACTACTTGGAATACTAATAACAGGCATACCATTAGTAGTAAGATTTTCAATAATAGTAGGTTTACTTTCTCCATTAAGATATAATTGACCTTGTACAACTACACCAAGTTTATTAACATCTTCGTTATAATTAACTACTGTTTCTTGTACATCATTCCATTCGCCATTAGTATCATCAATAGTATTAAGAACTCCATATTTAATATTAACAGCTTTAATCTTACCTTTAAAATCACCTTTAACTATTGTAATGGCTTGGTCATAACTATTAAGAAGATTATTAAACCAACGATTAATACTAGCTTCATGACTATTTTCATAAGGCTGATTAAATATGTATTTAGTAAGATTAACAAGATGTTCAGCTAAATCAAAACTTGCAACAGGAGTAGTAAAATCTCTAACTATATCAGGATATTTAGTTTCAAATTTTTTAAATAGATTAACAAGTTCTTCTTGTGTAACTTCTTCTTTAACAGCAAGTTCATATAAATGACCAATAAATTCTTCATCAAATCTGTCACCGTCAAGAATACTAATTAAAGCATCTTTAAGCGGAGAAACAACTTGACCATTTTCAGCATGAATATTATATTTCCAACCTTGATTAACCATATCATAGTTACCAAATTTATCAATATTTGGAACTCCTATATAACCAATAATTGTACCATTAGCAAGTATATTAATACGTCTAAGCTTACTATCATATTCAGTTTCTAGATAATCACCTTGTTTAATAGAAGTAAATGCTTTAACATTTTCATTCTCTACTATATACTTAAGATTAACATTATTAGTATGCTCAACTTGAAGTCTTTCAAGACGTTCTTTAGCAATACCATCTACATATTGAACAAATTGTCTAGCATTAAGTTTCTTAATAGTTGATTCATCAGTAGCACGATATTTACCTTGATTATTAGTGCTGGCGTAAAGATAGTTTTTTATTTGATTAAACAAGTAATTTTTAATAATTTTATTACCCGTAACACTATCTATATATTCAACTAATTGACCAATACTAAGATAGACTTTACCATTAACAATTTTACCTCTAGTATTACCTTCACTATCAACACTATTAGCAAAATCATCCATAATAGCTTCTATATTGCGTTCATTACCTGTAACAGTGGCATAAGTAGCATTAAGTAATAAACGTCTAGTGCTATCATCTTGAACAGAACTATATAAACTACCTCCTGTAAGACCATCAATAATATTATTAACTATATCACTAGCTTCTGTTTGTTCAAATCCAGCTTGATTAAGTTTATCAATAAAAGATTGTCTTGCATTAAGTAAATCGCTACTAGTAGATTCATGTCCTAAAGAATCTTCTAAATCAGCAATACTTTCATAAACTAAATCAGTACCTATTTGACCGCGTTCAAATTCATCATCTGGTAAAGTATTAGTAACTTCAGGTTTAGGAGTACTAATAGGTTCTTGAGAAATTGGTTGTTCAGTTTGAGATTGAGGTTGCTCAGTATTAATAGGCTCACTAGGAACCGCTTCGCTTCGCTCCGCTATACTCCCCGTGGAGGATGGAGATGAGTTAGTATCATCTACATCAGTTTCATTAACTTCATTAACATCAGGATTAACAGGAGCAATTTCTTCCTCTTTAGGAATATTATTAACATCGTTTTCAATTTCTGCAATTTCAGCTAATTGTTCTAATGTAGTTTTAAGATGTTCATTACCTTTAGAACTTAAATCAAGTGCAGCATAAGCATCTCGAATAATTTTATCTATATTTGGTTTATTACCATTATTAGCATCTTTAATAACAGAATTAACATATTCTTTACCATATTGTTTATAAGCATTACGTAAATCGTCCATAGCTTTATTAACAATCTTTTTACGACTATTATCAAAGAAGTTATTAAGATAAGTTATACGAGATTTAATATTATCATCAGATAGATTAAGTTGATTTTTATTAACTTCAACATTAATCTCAGCATTAACAACTTCTGCTAAATCTTTAAATACTTCATTATATTGTTTTTGAAGTTGAATAGCTGATTGAATATCATTTTTATTTTCAATATCAATAGGGATATAAAGTTTATTAATAGCATCTAATCGTTCATTTAATTGAGCAATACGTTCTTGTTTAACGGAATTATTAATTGCAGCGTTATCTTGAATAGTTTTAATATCTCTTTGAATACTATTAATAATATGCTGATAAATACCATTCTTAGCAGAATTAATATCAACATCTTCAATATGGTTATTTGTAATATCTTGATTTAAAACATCATTAGCCCAATTAAGAAGATTATTATAATTTTCTTGACGATTACGAGCATGAACCATTTGGGTAGCTATAATACGACCAACTTCAAATCCACCACCAAGTCTATTAACTTTATTTAAAGTAGTATTATATTCATTTTTAAGATTATTAATTTCAGTTTTAAATCTATTAATAAGTTCATTACTATCTTGTTGTTGTAATCCAAGTTTATTAGTAATACTATCATTAAATTCTTTACTATTAATAGAACTTTCAAGAAGTCCTAAATTACCAGCGTTCATAGAATTAATAATAATATTATCCATATATTCTTTTTCAGCTATACTACGAAGTTCTTCTTCAGTACCAGTAATAATATCTGGATTAACCTGTTGACCATTTTCATCAGCAATAGTTATAAATGGATTTTTACCATTAGCAATACTATTAAGTCTTTCTTGATATGCTTGAAAAGTAGCAGTACGACCAAGAATTTCGTTTTCTCTTTGTTTTTCAGCAGAAGTCCAATCTTTATCAAGACGTTTATTAATAAACTCTCCAGCTTTATTCATAACACTACTAAAAGTAACACCACCAAGAGCACCCCAAAATGCTTGCTCCCATAACATTGGGTCTTGAAGATAATCTTTAATAGTTTGTTGAGGAATATCTTTATCAAATACTTTTTTACCATTATATAAACCATCTTGACTAGCTATATAATTAATAGCTTCTTCAATCCCTTCTGTCCATTCAGCTCTAACACCATGAAGAATATCATTACCCACATCTTTTAATGTACTAGTAATAGCTTGTTTAGTAGTTTTATTACTTAAAGCATTAGTAATTGCAGCAGCATCATCAATATTACTATTAAATGCAGTATTTAAATTTCTAAGTCTAGAACTAGTTGTATTACCACTTAAAGCATTTTTCCATAAGTTCTTTAAACTATAAACTTGCCATACGTCAAAAAGAACATTAGCCCAATCTTCAGCAAAAGTAATATCAGCACTATTTTTAGCAATATCTTTAGCTACTTCTTCATCAGACATATCTTTATATTTAGGATTATTATTATAAAACTCTTCTCTTTGTTTATCATTCATATTAGCAAGTTGAGTTTTAGAATAATCTTCAATATCATTATAAGTTTGTCTAGCTTCTTGATAATTTTCAAGATAACGAGAAGGAACTCCAATAGCAGTAGCTTCTGCTATTCTACCAGTAATGGCTCTACTCTTTTGCGTCATATTAATAGCATTAGCCATTTTATTAGCTAATTTATTAAACTTTATACCTTTACCTAATAAAGAAACACCTTTAGCAAGACCAGTACTAGGAATCATAAGAGTTAAAGAACTAGCTATACTAGGAGCATTGCTAGCCCACCAAGCAAAATCTCCAATATCAAAAGCAGCATTAGGATTTTCTCTATATATAGCTAAACGCTCATTAATAGATTCTTTTAAAGATTCAAGTTCAGAACTTATTTCAGATTGATAATCATTAGAACTATTACTAACCATATTATAGAAAGCATCAGCTAAATCTGCAAAACCAATAGCTGTTCCAACAGTAATTTCATTACCAATTTGCCCAATCATTCTTAATCCTTGTTCCCAATTACTTTGATTAACAGCACGTTCTTTATCAAGTTTTTCTGGGTCATCAACAGGATTAACATAAACATCATAAGGAGCATATTTATCTATATCATATTGATTAAGATTATATGATTGTCCAGCAATACGACTAAATAAATGACCACGACCCCGGTCACTAATAGAAGTGCCGGGGTTGTAATCAACTAAAGTAGGAGGCTGTATAGCCCCCTTTTTAGTTTTAGGATTATATTCAGGATTAGGTGTTTTATTACCACCTTGTAGAAACTTTAATACATCCATATTAATATAGATTATTAGTTAATTCATCATAGTAATATTGAATAACATAAGGGTCTGAACTGCCACTAAGTTGGGCAAGTTTAGTAGCAACATTTTGTTGAATAGCCTTAACAGCATTTTCATCTACTGCCATACCAGCTTTAACAGCAGTTACAGTTTGTTCCCATTGAGATAAATTATCTACAATATCAACAGCATTTTCTTTACTTACTAAACCAATAGTTTGATTATTAGTAGAATTAATTAAATTAAAACCTCCACCATTAGGTACTAATTTAAATTTATCAATTCCAGTAAATGCAGCATTATTAGTAAGAGAAATAGGTCTATTAGCATTATAATAATTTTCTACTTTACCAGCAGCTCTCCAACTAGTATCTTGATTCCAAGATTGAATAATAGAACTATCAATAGCACCACTACCTACAAGTAAAGTAATAGGTTCTCTTTTAAGTTTACCTTCTGTATCATAGTAACCTGCAATATTAATTTGAACTCCAACATCTCCAGTTTTTGGGTCACGAACAATAGTAGGAGTAATCTCATTTTCTTTAGCACTTCTAAGATAAGCTGTATAAGCTTTTCTATCTTCAGAAGACATAGGCTCAAATATTCCATTTTCACTAGTAATATAAGATTCTCCTTGAGTTAAATCAATACCAGCTTTAATAGCAGACATAGCTTGTTCTTCTAATTGTTTCTTTTGAGCAGAATATTTACTAGCAGCTTCTGGATTAGAACTCATAACAAAATTAAGTTCAGCAAGTTCAGGAGTCATTGCAGATATACCAATAGTAGAAGAAGTTATTTGACCACCATCAAGAACAGCATCATTTTTAGATTTAAGAGAATCAACATAATCAATTAAACCAATATAAGGTTCTTTATTACCTGTTGGTAATCCAGCATGATGTTCTTCACCATTAGAGTCAACTCGAACAAATTTATCACCGTAACCAAAAAATCTAGTCTTAGCAGAATTAAGAAAAGCATTTAAAGGATTTCTAGTATCTTCAGCTTCTTTAACAGCTTTACCAAAACTATAAATAGATTTATGATAATCTTTAGGTAATTCAGCATATCTATAACCATTACCATCAGAACCAAATCTTACTCCAAGACTAGAAGCTTTTTTCTCTCCTCCAATAGCATTAATAAATGAATTATAAACATCATCATTATTAAAGTATTGTCTAATAGCAGAACTATCTCCAAATATTTGATTAACATATTTGCTATATCTATCTGAATATTTATTACTAGGTAAATCACTTAAACTAATAATAGAATTATATGTATCAAATCCATCAATACTATCTTGAGATTTACCAACTTTAAGATTATTAATATATTCTTGATTATCAATAATATCATTAAGATAACTTAAAGCATAGGCTCTATCAGATGGATTAGTAATATTAGTCATAATACTAGTTCTAATATCATCTGGATTAGCAGTGCTTAAATTAATATTAATATCAGGATTATATTTACTAAGCAATCCAGCTATTGATTGTCTATTGCTAGTAATTTCAGCTTGAGCTTGAGCAGGCATAAAATTATCAATACGAACAGGAGTACCTTTATAAGTTAAATTATCAATAGCTTGTTTTCTTTGAGCGCTACTTCCAGAACCAGCTTGCTTAGATAAAGCTAATTGAGCTTTCCATGCTTCACCATAAGTAGTATTACTACTTTGATTATAAAAAGTCGCAGCATTATAGAAAGGGTCAATACGTTTAGCAAGATATTGTTCAGGAGTAAGTAAAATACCATTTTTATCTGTTATATCAGGATTACTACCATTTTGGTCATATTTCCATTTAGCAATCTTATAATCTTGCTCAAGACTAGCTTTAGCACCGGGAGTATTTTCAATAACAGCTTTAACAGCTTCAGCAAGTTTAGCTTTACTTAATCTTTGCCAATCACCTTTAGTATGAGAATAAATCTCTCCTGTAACAGATTTAGTAATATCATCAGTAACTTTTCCATTAGCATCAAGCCATCTTGTTTGACTACCTCCTCCTTGTTCTTTAGCAGCCCATTGAAGTGCTTGATTAAGTATTTGATTCATAGGAATTTCAGAAACTTCTTTATCAATAGGAGTCCATTTACTTCCACCAATAACATTACCATTCTTATCAGTTATATCTTGATAATTATATTTATTAACAGCACGATAATAATTCTTATAATCTTCAGATAAATCAGTACGTTTATCAAGATTATTCATATATGCTTTATAATCTTGTTGAGCACGTAAACGACCAATCATTCCGGGACTTGAAGTTATATCTCCATAAGTTCCAACTATATCATCAAGACTAGAATACGCATTGCCATATTGCATATTTTCGGTAAGAGCATTACGAACTTTATTAAGTTGTTCTTGACGCCAAGCATCTTCAGCTTCATTTAAATCTAATTGAGCAAGTTGAGCATCAATTTGAGATTTAGTTTGAATAGCTTGTTGATGCCCTTGTTCAAGAGTATTATAAGTTCTAGCTAAGACATTTAAGTCAATAGGATTAACTTGTTGTCTAAAAGTAGGAGTATAAAAGTTTATCGGCATGATTGTTTTCCTCCAAGTTTTCTACGTTTACGAATAATAAATTCATCATAATCAACTCCAGCATCTCTCATAATTCTATCATCTACATTAGGGGCAGATGCCCTCATAGCACCAATAGTATTATTTAAAGCTTTACGATTTTCATATCTACTAATCATATCTTGAATACCAGCGTTAATACCACTAAATAAATTATTAATATTAGTTACTTTAGCTTCTCTAATACCATTATCAAATGCTGTTTTTCTATCTATATATTGATTGTATTGTTGAGCATTAAATTGACGAACACTTTGTTGATTACGTCTATCTTGATTAATAAGATTAGTTTCTATATTTTCTTTATTACCATAAAGTTCATTAGCAGCTTGACCAGCAGCATTACGAACTCGTTGTTTACGAGCTAAACTTACACGACTACTAGCAGTATTAGAATCAATATCACGATAAGCCTCAAATTTATCTTCTCTAATTCTATCAAGTTGAGGATTAATATTATATTTAGTTTTAAGTTTACTAGCACTAATAAGAGTAGGTTGACCTGGACCTCTCATTTTATTAATAGCTCTTCTACTAGCAAAATAGCTAGCTAAACTACCAGCTACATTACTGCCTAATCCAATCCAATCAGCGGTAGTAATATTTTTAAATCTACCTTGACCTTTACCATCAAAAGATATAGTTCCTTTAGCAGGTGTACTAGTAGAAACAGGTAAAGTAGTTGGAATACTAGCTTCTACTTTAGGTAGATTGCGATTATAAACAGCAGTAGGAGGTATTTTAGTAGAAGTAGATTGAGTTGATTGACTTGACTTACTTCGTCCTCTACGGGGGGTCTTCCCGCTAGATTTAGTTGCAGATAAACTTGGAATATTAGTATTATTTGTACTAATACCTTTATCATTTCCATGACTCCAACCAGCTCTAACTAAACCGCTAGTAATTCCAGCACCATCTTCAAATAAAGGAAGTCTGCGTTCTGCATAATATTGAGGACGACGACTTCCATTATCAATATTAGATTTATTAGTATTATTATTTGTAGTATTATTTTTAGACCATCTTCCATTTCTAAAAGTATAATCACTTCCAATAATAGTTTCTCCTCTAGCAGATTTATTAATAGTTCTATTAGTTATAGGAACATAATATCCATTTTGTTCATCATATTCCCAAGTTCTTCCATGACGATTAATACGTTTTCCGCCAACAGCAAATTTATCGCGTAGACCCCCCGTAGAGGATGGAGAATGAATTAATCCATTCTTAACATTACCATTAATACTTATAATCATATTTTTACCTCCAAGTTTTCTAGATTTACGACTATAACCTTTAGTATATTTACCAATATGGTTTCTAGTATTAGATATATCTTTAAATACTTCTGAATTAACATCTTTAACATCAATCACTTCAAGACCTTGTTTTCCAACATCACTTGTAAAAATAAAATGTTGATAAGGATTACCTTTATTTCTACTAGTTTTACTAAGTCCTTCGCTAGTTATAACATTATATTTTTTATTTTCTGGATGAATACCTTTAGATTTAATATATTCTTTTAATTCATTATTACTAATACGTTTACTTTTTTTAAGTTCTATATTAATATCTTTATTATAAAGTTTATCAAATTGTTTTTCAACATATTTTCTATAATTATTAGAAATTAGTTTACCAAGTTGATTATTAATATCTTTATAATACATATCTTTAACTTCTTGTTCAGGTATTTGATATACTACATCATTGCCAAAAATATCATTATTATAATTAATTACTTTAAAATTCTTATCACCAAAAGTTACTCCAATACCCAGACTATCAACATCAATACCTTTCTTTTCTAAAATATCATAAGCATATTTACGAACTTTATGTTTAAAAGGATTATATTTAGGTAAATTACTAATTTCATTACCGATAACATAATTAATATAATCATTTTTAGGATTACCTGTTACACTATAACTAGGTTTATATTTTATATTAGGGTCATTAATAAATTCTTTTATATCGTTTGCAATATATTCATTATAACCATAAAATTCAGAATATTCTTTATTAACTTTAGAAACAATATCTTTATAAGGAATATTTTTATTTTTACTTAATTCTGTTCTAGCACTCTTACCATATCTAAGCAAATATGGAAGTTCGTAATCAGTATAAAGTTTACTTTGTTCAGAATTATCAAAAGCAAAATCAGCATTTTTAACCCAATTTTCTCTATTACCTTCAAATTTAACAGGACGTCTAACAGATACTACAAATCCATCTTTTTCATTACGATGTTTAGCTTTTGCATATCCAATACCTGTATTTAAACTATTAGAAGAATAAATAGTACCTTCTCCTTGACTTGTTCTAGAAATATTTTTATCTAAAGCCATAGCAACTTTAGTAGCTTTATCGACACCTCTTAAAACTCCAGCGCCACCTAACAATATATCAAATTCAGGATTAACTTGTTCAAGAGGAGTCATATTAACTTCTTTTCTAGCAGGAACTTTTTCTAAAGTATTATTTGCTATTCTATAAGTTTCTGGATAATAAATAAAATCTCCTTGTTTAATACCACTATTTCTAGGAGATTCCATTATAGGAGTTACTCTAGTATTATCACTTTTAGCTACATATTTTTCTTTACCATATTTAGCTTTAGTACCATCATCGTTAATCCCATTTCTATCTTTAAAATCTTCTTGAGCTTTAAATACTTTATTAGGATTAGCTCCACCCATAACTAATTTAGCAGGACTAACACCATTAATAATAGGTTGTGCAGAATAAACTTTAAGTTCATTACCATTAGTTTCAACTACTTCACCATCTTCTACTTCAATACCAGTTTTATCACTAGGACCAATATCAATACCACCTTGACTATGTTTTCTTCCATTCATATAAAAGAAATTATTACCAAGAGGTTGAGCAATACCACCAGCAACTACATTTGGTATTTTACCACCAACAGCATATTGCTTTTGAGGAAGATTTTTTCCATTACTTCTAGGAGTTTGAATAATATTAAATGGAAATGTTGGTCCAAGTTCATCATCACTAGGAAAAGATTCTTTATTAAAATCTTTAACATAATTAATAAGTCTACCAGCAGTATTATTCATTAATTTTTCTCTATTATCTTTAGATACTAAATTGTTTATACCATTATAGAGAAATTCATTACCAAGTCTTATTAAACCAGTAGATTTAACAACTTTATCATAAACTCCGCCAAGTGGAGGAATACCATTTTGAATAAATCTTCCATTACGAGTAACATTACCTCTAAATGTACTAGGCAAATTACTTATATGAATAACTTTATCTTTTCTAGGCATTTTATATAATATAATGAGAAATTGTAATTTGATTGATTTTAAGGCTCTCTATTGAACGATAGGTTATTAGCCGATTAATAGTTCATACCTATATATAATAATTCAACAGAGAGCAAAAAACTAGCGTCTATGACCGCCACAGCGATATACATTTAGCCTATCTCGATATACTGATTGAGACATAACAGGTTGTTGAACAGTACCATTAGTAATCCATTCAGGACGTTCAAGACCAGTTTTAGGAGCACTATAACTAGCTTGGTCAGCTTGTTTAACTTGAATTGGTTGTTGTCCTTTACTTCCAAACATACCACCAATTAAACTTCCAGCAGCACCAATAGCAGCACCAATCCATGCTTTTCTACGTCCACCACATTTATATTTATTAATAAAACTAGAACGTTGATACATAGTCATTGGATTAGTCATTTTATCAGAAGTAATATTAAGTTGCTGTTGACCAGGTTGAAGTTGTTTACGCTGTTCAGCTTCTTGAGCAATACGTTTATTTTCATTAATTTGTTGATTAGCAGAAATACCTTGACCTATTGCAGTACCTAATTCACCAAGTCCTTGAACTCCTGTAATAGAACTAGCAAGACTACCTAAACCGGGAAGAGCATCAGCAAATTCAGTACCGAAACCAGCTTTACGTCGAACTCTACCGCCACATTTAAGAGTAAGCTTATCATTATATTGACCAACATAATCTTGATTAGCATAAGCACTAGTTAAAGCTTGAGCATTTTGTAAAGCATCTTTATGGTCTTGTGCAGCTTGAGCTTCAGCTTGGGCTTTTTCTTGAGCTTTCTTTTGTTTATTGCCTTTAATTATACCACCAGCAATACTAGCAGCTGCACCAATAATAGCACCAATAAAAGCTTTTTGTCTTTGTCTATCTCTATACTGTATCATAATTTTCTAAATTGAGTTTGAGCACATTCAAGACTTTCAAATTCAATGCGCTTATTATCTGAATTATTAAATATAAAACGAACTACAAAATAATTACCATATACTCTACGAAGTTTATCACTTACTGTATTAGGATGTTCTTTAATTGCATTACGGAAATAATTAAAGTTATATTGAGTAAGTTCATACCAAGGTTTTTTATACTTATTAAATTCATTAAGTTTATCAATATTAATATCTATATCATTAGTATCATTATCTTCATTAAATATACGAAGTATATCTCCAGCATAAGGATGTTCTCTTAAATCAACAGGATTATTAATATTATCACTATAAATAGGAATATATATCTTATGTACTTTATATTTAATAAATTCAAGAAATTTAATAAGTTCATAAGATTCATTAACCATAATATCAATATAACTATTATGAACTAATATAGGCTCATCACCAACTTCTTGTTTAGATACTAAATATAGACTTCTACTATCATCACCCATGTGAGTATTAAATCTACCATAATTATATTCATGAGTAAATACATGAAGAGGGCAGTTAAGTCTATCATTGTTATGTTCAGTTTGAAAGTAACATTTAGTTTTAGTAGACCAAGCATTATTAAAATAATAATCATGTAAACTAATAAAACTACCTACTTTATAATTAAAACTAATAACTTCATTATGTGGTTCTATAATAGATTCTTTAGTATTAGGATTAATATTATTATAAGTATAATCAAATTTAATTAGAATACGATTATTAAATTTATCATGAACAAATCTAACTTTATTAGGATGATATTTATCTAACCATAATTTAATATCTTCATCCATTATTTTAAGTTGACCATCATCAAATTGATAAAGTTTATGAAAATCATCGTTATAAAAAATATAACCAAATTCTCCGACTATATATGCTAAATCATCTTGTAGTCCACCATAACCTTTATCACTAGTAAAGACTTCTTTATAATCAACTTCAAAAGCATCAGGCTGATATAATTGAACATTTTCATCTCTAGTTTTAAGTGCAGCACTTATATCAAACATAAACATACTATGTTGAGTATGAACTAAAAGATAATATCCAATTCCAACTAAATTAGTTATACTTCCTTTATTTTCAGTAATATTTTTATAACCTTCGATAGGAAATATTCTCCAAGCGTTAACTTCACTCTCATCTTGAATAACATTACTACGTCTTATAGTTTTATCAAAACGAGTAATATTAATAATATCATTACGATATTGAGTTAACAGTTTAGGAACATATTGGTCAACATTTCCAATAGGGTCTTTAAATAAATCAACACTATTCTTAGGTTCTACAAATGTACCAAAAGCAACACTTTTTTTATCAGTTTCTTCTTTAATACTAAAAGCTATCTTACTGGGTTCATTATTAAAACATTTACTTTCAAAGAATTTATCATTATATAAAGGAAATTGAACATAAACATTAAATGGAATATCAAACCAGCATGGTTCATCACCACTATAATAATATTGATTATTAGTAGGAGTATATAATTTATAATTACCTTCATTCATTATAACTCCATTATCATTATAAATAAGAACACCATCGTAAGTCATTCTACCATTATATCCATGTTCAATAGAATAAGTTCCACCATTATAACAAACATCATTAAGTCTTACAAGTTCTTTTTCTTTACTAGTATAAATATTTTTAGTACAATTAAGAACTGTTGCGAGAAACATAGTTTCAGCATCAAGTAGTAATTCCTTATAATCATCCATTTCAAGAGCAGTTCCTTTTCCAGCTCTACTATCAGTAACACTATCAGCAACTATTAGTTTATAATTATTAATAGGTTTATATTCATTTCTACTAATAACACCTATAACTGGCATATTATAACTATAAGGATAAGTAGTATTAACTACCATATCAACTACATCATGTTTTTCTTTATAAGGTTCAAATTTACATTTACCATCAATACGAATAATATTAAAATCATATTTAATACTATCATCAATATCAAATCGACCACTATATAGATAACATTTATCACTAGTAAAATTATTAGCTACAAAACCCGGTTTTGTACCCCAACTATCATTTTGCCAAGTAACATTACTAGCTATATTACAATAATCTTTTCTAGTTAATAATCCAGTATATCTAGTAATAGGTTCAACTTTTTCATAACTAATAAACCATCCAACATAACCTAATTCTTTAATTTGATTCCATAAAGTAGTATCAATATTAGCACGAATATAAAACTTATTAAAAGTATTATTCATATTATACACAAAATCTCTAGTATGTTCACCACCAACAACTTCAGAATCAAATATCAAATCAGGTATTCTAAATAGTTCATCACCATTAATATTTTCGTAATAACCAAATTTAGCTTCATTATCAACACCAATAGCACCTATTAATTGATTACTACAAGGAGTATAACTACCACTATTTATAACTTGATAAACATATAAATCATTATATTTATCTTTATCTTGATAATCAATAAAGTAATTAGATATAAGAGTATATAGTTCATCTTTATTAGTAGCTTCAAGTTCACCAGAGCTATTAAGTAATATATTAGTAGTAGGATTATTTATTGGTTCAGCAGTATAAACTACAATTTTATGATTAGCAATATATCTTTTAACATTAGAACTAATAGTAGATATTGGAATATCTCCACTAATAACTGCCCAATATGGAATATTACCATTACCTTGATTGCTCCAATTAAAAGTAATTATAGTACAATGAGAACCATCATTAACAACATTATTTATATATTTATCTTTATTAGATAATTTATATCCTCTACTAGCATCACCATATTTATCAACAAAATGAATAAAAAAGTTATATACTTCTCCAGGAATAAGAGTATCATTCTTTTTACGTTCATTAAAATCATAACTAGGCTCAATAGTAGAATGAGTAATTCTCATTTTACAATTATCAATATCAAATATAGTATCTCCAAATAATACTTGCCCACTAGTAAATACAGTATCTTCTGTAAATCCAGTTCCATTATAAACATAACAAGCTATTTTAACTGTACTAGGTAAAGTATAAACAGATTGATTATTTTCATATTTATAACTTGTAGGAATAATAAAACAATGACAAGCAAGATATTCTTTAAGATTATGACTACCTCTACTACCTACTTTTATTTTAGCATTATAATTAATCTTTAAATATTCATGTGCTGCAATACCTTGTATAACTGTATCATTAAATAAAGTTCTAAAAGTACGAAAAGGATATTGATTATTATTAAATACTTTATCAATATCCTTAATTTGCCAATCAGCAGTACCAGTAATTTGAAGACTAGCCATTTTAAAATATGGACCTTTTTCACTAACTGCATTAACAGTAGTATAATCATTATAATAAGTATTAACAGCTTTATTACGAAGTTTAATAGTAATATCTTTAACAGCCTCTTCTAATGTTTTACCATTATTTAAAGTTCTATCATCGTTATCAGTTTTTTCATTATAATTAGCAATATATATTCTATTCTTATAATTAATGATATTACCAACATTATAATAATTATAATAGTCAGTAGTTAAATCAGCAACATTATATTCAACAAGAACATTTCTACTAAATTTAAAAATATTATTATTTAAATCATCTGTTCTAAACGCTTGAGTACTATCCTTTTTACATACAATAAAACCAAGTTGATAAAGACCAGAACGACCTCCACTAATATTTATTTCAAAAGTTTGATTACATATATCTTTAGAATCACTAAATGAATCAGTATTACCATAACAATAACCGTTTGGTTCATCTTTCGGTTCATAAACATTAGTTTTTCTAAAACAAACTTTATTAATAACTTGTGGAATTATAACATCATTAAAAATAGGAAATCCAATACTATACCATTTAGTATAATTAGTTTTATCTATCTTATATCTAATAAATATAAAATAAAATCCTTTATAAGCTCCACCACTAACATAATTTAAACCACTAATAGTAGGTAAAGTTATTTGTGGAATAACAGACATTTCAGAATCAGGACGGTCAGAATCTAAATCAATATTAATAGTTTTAAGAGGAACATCAATAGAAGTATTACTTTCAGCAATAGCTATAATAAGATGATTTTTAACATTATAAGTATATGTTCCTTTAATCTTTCCACCATTATACTTCCAATTACTATTTACTCTATAACAATTATCAGCTTGTTCATTATATCTATAAATATAAGATTCATTAGAATCAGTATTAACAATAAATAAAATAAGTTCAGTACTAGTTGGAATAACACCAACTATTTTAAAATTATTAATACCATCTTCATGAATAGAATTGGCAATTGCTTTACAATCTTCAAGTCCTTCTTCATTAACAATCATCCTATCATCATTACTTATTTTAACGTTCTTAGCAGCAACTAATGAATAAGGTACACAATCACCCGGATGTTTATTAAGACTAAGTTTCTTTTGTATATTCATAATTATTTAGGAAAAGTAAAGTTATAAAAGAACTCATTCCAACCACTATCATCATCACTTTGTTCATCTAATAAAATACTAGTCTTAATATCTTTCTTCATACTTTCCCATAAATAGAAAGGATTAGTTCCATATTGACTAGCAGAAAGATTAAACACAGGATGTTTATATCCTCTCATAAGCATACGAGCCATACAATAATAAGTAAGACCTTGAATTAATTTACCGTTAGCAGGTATAACAGGAATTTCACAATGATAATTATCACTATATTGAGTTTCAATATCTTTATAAACAACTGTTATACAAGTATCATTAAAATTAAGTTCAATAGTATTACCTCCAATAAGAATATAATTATGATTTGACTTATCATATCCTCCACGGGGGGTCTGACAATGAGAATAAACTTCATGCTGACATCTTGGACATTCAGTATTATTATGAACTGTATAAACAACAGGATTACATCCTACTTTACCAGTATCAATAACTTCTCTAGTTCTAGAACCATTAGGACAACAATCATCGGGCATACCAAGATAGTCTTTATTAGTAGCACGCTCCGGACTTTCGTCCTCCGCTTGACCCCCCGTAGAGGATGGAGCAGATTCAGTATCACCACATCTATATTTACTAGTATCAGCTCTAGGTACTTCACAACCATTACTATCATATACTTTAAGACCGTCATCAATAAGACAACATTTACTTTTAGCTATCTTATTAATGACGGTTAGTTTCATTTTCTTATCAACTTTACGAAGAACTTTAAGTTCATTCATAGCATCAACACACCAAGCAGGAACTCTAGGAATCCAATCACTTCCATCAGGATTGAAATCATTATCAAGTTTACCAATTATATGTTCTATCGTAATTGTTTTATTATTTGCCATAATATTAGTTTTTATATCTAGTTTTATTACCATTATTATGTGCTCCACGTTCATACTTTTGTTGATTAACATTTCTAATATATTTAAATGGAGCATTAGGTTCTCGTTCAAGATAAACAAGAAGTTTACTTCTTAATCCTAATTTAAGATTAAAAATATCATCAACAGTTTTACATTCAGAATTAAGTTGTTTAGCATCTTTACCTCTAAGTTCTCTATTAATATAATTAGCATACTTAAATTTAATAGCACTATAACTATGAGTTCCATTATTAATAAGTTGTATTTCATAAAACTCTTTATTAGTTTTATAAACTACATAAGGAATACCATCATATTTAAGTCCACGAATTTTATATATTTCTGCTTCTTCTTTATCATAAGGTTTAAGATCAGCATCAATAATTTCTTGTTTCTTAAGTCTAGTAGCGTTCCAATCAACATAAGTATCTCTAGGTTTATCTCTATATCTCCAGAAATTAATAACTAAATCACCAATTTCATATTTAAAATGATAAGCATAACCTTCAAGAACACATTTATGAACACCATAACTATAATACTTATGAATGTACTTTTTATAATCAGAAAGACTTAATTCAGAACGTCTTGTAGCAAGTTTAAGAGCAATAATATAATCGTTTACTTTTTTAGCTAAGTTACAATAACGCAAAAGTTGGAGAAGAACAATACGTCTTTCTCCAACTGTATAACTAAGTTGATTATTAATTAATTGCTCTAACTTATTAATTAATTCAACATTATCATTAAGAAATTGAAACCCATATTCATTAAGATTAATTTTTAAATCATCTTTAATAACTTGATTTTTACTTTTAATATAAGCACGACAATCAGCTTTCATCTTATTTATAAGTTCAAGTTCTTTATTATATTTTGCCATATCGTCATTAGAAGTTTCAATAAACTTTTTATAATAATGACTAATATCTATATCTTTAATCATAATTTATCTAGTTACAAAATTATCAATAGGAGTTTCATTTGTTTGACGAGGAACTTCAATAAGATTACGTTTAAATACAATCTCTTTAAGAGTTCCAATCATATCTTCAGGAATAAGAAATTCATCATCATCGTATTTAGCTTCATCATCAATAGGGTCATAATTTACATCTTTAGCTTTTTCAACAGTTTCGGTAGGAACAAGATAAGGAATTTCAAAAGGAGATTCAATAATAATAGAACCTAAATTTTGAAACCAATCTTTATTATTACTAAAAAAATAAATATAACCATTGATATAATCATAAACAGGAAGATTACACATACCAGCTAAATAATGATAAAATTTAGCACTAGCTTCTTTAGCAAACGGAATTTCTATCCCAGTACGTCCGGTAGTTCTAACTGATTGGAAAGGTAAGTTATTAATAAGTCTAACAGGTTTAGGAACTTCTTGTTTAGTACGTTTAATTGCAGGAATCCCAAGAGTTTGACTATTATATAAATCACCATCAGGAACATTAATAATAGAAACACGAATACGTTGTTGAAAACCTTTATCAACATATTTATGATTTTCATAACTTTTACGAATTAGTTCATTACGACCATGAAGAATAGCATATCTAAGATTACGTCTAAGAGGAATACTATTAGGATTGCCAATAGCATGAGCAAATTCACTAACTAATTGATTAAGACTAGCCATATTAAGATTGACTTGAATTTTCTAATGCAGTTACTCTACTATCAATACTATTTACTTTAGGTTTAAGATTACTATTAACATCAGAAAATAGAGAATTATGTTTAGTTTTTGTATCATTAGCTATTGTTTTTACTTCATTAATAGTTTGAACTAATTCATCATATTTTTGTTGAAGTTTAGTAACTTTTTGTTCTAATTCTGTATTATTAGTATAATCAATAATGGAATTTAATAATTCAATTAATAATTTTCTATCTTTATTAGATATATCACTATTTAAACAACAAATAGTTCTAATAACATCATCTTTAAGTTTATCTTTAGTCATAACACTTTATGTTTGAGGTTTAACTTTTTCTTTTCTATTTTTAGTATAAATACGCCAATCATATTTAGTAATTTTAAAATTAATAGGAAAATGATTAAGTCTATGTATAGAATAAAATAAAGTTTTATCTCTACTATCAGCATAATAGGCTTTACCATTTCTAATAAAATTAATTCTAAAATATTTAGCATAATTAATAATTTGAATTATTCTAACGTATTTACCATAATATTTAGCAATATTAGTTCTTTTACCATTCCAATTAGAATATCTAACACCTGTAAGACTTTGAATTTTATAAAGAAGATTTTTAGTATCAGCGTGTTTAAGCCATCCATAATAAGCACACATTCTAACTTTAAATTCTTTTTTATCAATTTCTCTATTTAAATAACTATTTACTAGTCTTATAATTTTATATTTAATAGATTTTCTAATTAGAGTATGAGTATGATAAAATACATAACCAACAAAATTAATTCCTCTACTATCAACAGGATATATTTGATAATTATCTTTAACTTTCAATCTAATAGTATGAACATATAACTTAATATAAATAAGAACTTTATGAAGAAAATCTTTATCATCACTTAGAATAACTATATCATCAGCATAACGATAATAGAATTTACATTTAAGTTCTTCTTTACATAAATGGTCAAGTTCGCTAAGATAAAGATTAGCAAAGTATTGAGATAAATAATTACCAATAGGAACTCCAATTCCAATTTTATTAGTTAATTTAGAAGAAACATCACGAACATTATCAGTAGAATCAATAATTTCATCAAGAATCATTAAAAAATCTTTATCTTTAATCTTCTTTCTAATACATTTCTTAAGACCATTATGAGGAATACTAGGATAAAATTTCCTAATATCTAATTTAAGACAATATTTAGTTTCATTATAATATTTTCTTAAATCTCTTTTAAGATTATTTGCACAAAGATGAATACCTCTACCTTCAATACAACTATATGTATTATGAATAAAATTTTTTGTCCAAATATCTTTTACAACATTCATTATAGCATGATGAGCAATTCTATCAGGATAATAAGGAAGCCTATAAATAATACGTTCTTTTGGTTCATATATTTTATATAGACTATATTTAGAAGTTTTATATTTAAGATTAAATAGTTTATCTACTAAATCTTCATTTTCATATTGTCTATTTTTATCATGTTTATTAATACCATATTTCTTATTCTTATTCTTTCTTGCATTATCATCAGCAACTTCAATATTTTCAATAGTACATAGTTTATCATGTAAACCACTATATCTTTTCATATTTATATAATTTATATAAGAGCCTTCGTGAATATCACTACCAACACTTTTAGTTTCTAAATAACGTTATCTTTTACCAAGAGGTAAGGTTATACTTCCCAAAATAATATTTATATTAGTTTTATATGTATTAGTTTTAGGAATTATATAAAAGAAGCCGACATTAGCATTAGAATCTGACTGAACTCAATTAGAATTAAAGTTACTAGAGCTAGCTTTAGAACTGTTATTAGCGTTACTGCTAAGCAGAAGCACTGTATCTAAATGTCAATCATTCTAAGAAATATAACCTTAAATATTATTATAATAAACTGTTGCAGGAGTAGTATCGAGAAATGCAAAAACAGAAAACAAATTAATTAACCAACTACTCCTAGCAACAGTTCCACGTGGACTTATTTAATCAAGCTTAACTGTGGTAAAGAAGCCGACATGAGCACCAGAAACCGACCGAACCCAAGGAGAATAAAAGCCACCAGAGCCAGCCCCAGAACCGTAATGAGCGCCACCGCCAAGCAGAAGCACTCGTATAGCTTTATCTGTATCTTGTCCGTTGTTACCTCTTATCCAATTATAATCAGCTTTTTTATTAGTTCCAATTTTATTAGGAACAAAATAAGGACCGAATCTAAAATCAAATTCAGTAATAAAATTAATAGTATTAGCTTGATATCCAATTAGATAACATTTTTCATTAACATTATCTTTTGTAACATCAGCATGATTAACTCCTTTTTTAAGAATATAAACATAATTATAATCTTTATCTTTATTGATAATGACTACATCTCTAATAAATGTCCATATATCTCCAAAGAAATTTAGAATACCACGATAAATAGCGGGATAAGTACTTAAATTACTTCCATCTGCATTATAATTTCCTAGTTCATAATGGTCACCATTTGTACTACCATTACCAATATTATGTTCAGCACTCCAATAAGTTTGTACAATAGGATTATTACCATTAAACGCTGCCCATCTTTCCCGATTTAAGTTAGTAACTCCAGCACCAAGTCCTCCTTGTTTAAACCCTTCACTAGTTAAATTAGTATTAAGTGCAGCTTGATTATCAAAATTTGCATATTCAATATAACAAAGAGCTTGTATAGCACAATATTCAAGATAATCAATCATTGTAATCCAATCTCCACGATTAGCACAAAATTCATTGGCTTTATCATAATTAATTCCAGTTCTAGGTCTACCTTGTAATTTAATAGCAACAACAGCAGAACTTTTATTTCCTCCTAAATATCTGGTATCATCAGGTTTAATGCAAGCACTAAATACTTCTTCTTTACCATCTTCTCTAGTTCTAGTCATAGTTTTAGTATGACTTATAATAAAAGGATGAACTCTAGTAAATGTTCCATCAATATTAAAATTGCTTATCCAAAGTTGATATTTAGTACCAATATCTTTAACACATATATAAAATTCTGGAACTCTTACCCCAACATCGCCATCACTTCCATCAAGAGGAGGAATAAGACCATTTTCAAGAGGTTTAGCCCAACCCGTAGGATTAAGGAAATAACTGATTTTCTTTTCATTATAGACACAACCTTTAAGTCTATTTTGAATAGGAAGTTCTCTATGAAATTTAGCATTACCAATTCTAATTATATCATTATCATCTTTAGTCCATTCAATACCATAAGCAGCATTTTCAAAAGTAGGAATAAATGCAGCAGAACCCCAAGCTGGATTACCTTGTTCATTAATAATTAAACTATCTCCTTTAGATACTCCATCTAAATTAGGTAGATGTTTAAGTCCTTCTGCAAGTTCATTTAGTATATGCTTGTTAAATCTTAACAAGCCATTATACATTTCTACTAAATTAAAATTCATGTTAAGCTTGTTCTAGAGCATTAACTCGGCCATCAAGAGAATTAATATTACTAGTATTTCGATTAACTTGAGTTACAAGTCCTTGAAGAGCAGTAATTATAGCATCGTTTTTAGTATCATTACTAGCTTTCATAGCATTAATCGCAGCAACTATATCTGTATTTGCTTTATTAATAGTAGAATTAACAGTATCAAGTTTATTACCAATAGTAGTTTTCATACTATCAACAGCAGCTTTAATACTATCTAATTTAGCATCAATTTTATCAAAACGATTATTAAGAAGAGTTTGAGTTTCATCTGATTCACTTTTATGTTGATTTTCAAATTCATCAAATTCAGCTTTAACCATTTCATGTAATTCAGTAATCTTTTGACTAATCTCATCAAGATTAACTATAACATTATTTTCTCCAAGTTCATCATGTTCTTTATTACCAGAAATACTAAGTTTAAGATTATTAATAAGTTTATTAATAGCGTCTAACTTATAATTAACTCTTTTATCATCTTCCATATCTTTAGAATTTAGTTTGTTACAAATATAAATTATATTATTAATAACAAGTAGTTTAACTACATTATTAACATTTTTTAATTAAGCAGTTTTAGAACTATTAATACCTAGATATTTAGTCCAAGTATAATGTTTACGTTCACTAATATAATTAAGATTATCATCATTAATATGAGCTTCTTCTTCAAAACTTACATCTTTATAAGCATCATGTTGTTTAATATGAAATAGTCTTATAATAAGATATTCAACACCATACCATATATAGAAAAAGATATATAACATCTCTTTCATTTGTTCTGTATGAATAGCTTCATGATTAAGTTCTTTGTTACTTAATTCACCTTTAGTAAATATAATACCAAAAAGATTAATAGCTTTATAACCATTAAAAGGAAAATGTTTAGTCTTAATAACTCTCATAACTTTACTATTTTAAAATTTAATATTGTAAATATTTATGTACGTTCATAGAGCCACTTTTTAGGCTCATAACAAGACTTTCATTAAATCATATACAGTTAATCAGCTAGGTTTAAAACTAGCCAAATTCGGCAATCTATACTCCCCGTAGAGGATATAGCAGGCTTGAATCAGTCAATCAAATCTAGCCAATCAATCTTATATAATCTTAACCAATAGTATTATCAATATCTTTATAACCAACTCCAAGTTTCTTTAGAATAGGACTAACAACCCAACTCCAAAACACAGGAGCAAGAACAGCACTATTAACAAGCATAATAGTATTATCATACCCAGATGCAATATAAATCATAGCCATAGTAAAAATACTTATTACTAATACACATCGTTTTTGCCAAGTAGGAACTTTATTATCACCATTAAAGTAATCAATAACTTTAATAATAATATAAGTTAGAACATTAACAATAAACATAAATCCAAAATCAAAATTACTAAGGATTCCATCTACAATTACATCAATAAATTTGTCCATACTAAAATTTAGATAAATAAAAAAGGGAACTATCCGAAGATAATTCCCTTTTACAGTTTTACAATAATGATTAGTTATTCATGTGGAAATATTCCCATACTTTATCACCATCAAAATCTACATCTTTAAACCAAAATGTAATAGCACTTTCAAACACTTTATTATCTATATTACCACCAAACCATTCTTCAAATAGTTTAGCATAACCATGATATTGAGCATTAATTGCAACATAAACATCGCAAGGTTCAACATCATTAGGCAATACTTCTTTATAGCGTTCACAAATCTCATAAGCTTTATTCATATCATATTTTTCACCAATATATTTCTTATTGTCTTTAACATGATACATTTGTTCTACAACTTCTTTAGCTTCATACTCATCAAAATGATAGCCATAGTCATTATATCCACCGCTCATAAGCATAGTTAAAATCTTTTCTTCTCGGTCATTTTTATTAGTAGAGCGACCATAAGTATCGTAAGTATCATAACCAATACGATTTCTCATGCCACCTCTACCACCACGACCGCCTCGTCCTCCACGTGCATCAAGAAATTCACGAAATTCATCAAGAATATTTTGATTACCGCCACGACGATTACCAACATGGTAAGGTTGAATGTAAGGCATTTCTCTCATAATATTACTTTGTTTTTAAACTGATTAATGATTCTTTTAAAACTTCTAAATCAGTTTGATTAAGAGCAACAATTTTATTCACATAAGGAACTTCAAGAGATATAATACCTTTAGAAATATTACCGCCACCAATAAAAGGTATATCAAAATTAAAATTATCAATATTATTAATAACTTCCATTTCTTCATCAAATATACCTTCAATATCAATCATACCATCTTTATCTGCAATAGGTTTTAAGAACTTATCAAAACTATTAATATTATTAGTAATTGCTCTTTTAGCTAAAGGAATTAAAAGTCTTATAGCTGGAGAACTTTCACCCATAGATACTAATTGTTTAATAATATAATCTTTAATAACCTCTTTAACATTACCAATTTCAACCATAATATTACTTCTTTAAAAATTCTTCATAAGTTAAATTAGGATTAGTTTTACTAGCTTCTTTAAAAGCTTTAAACAATTCCATTTCTTTGTTAGTAACTTCAACAATTTTACTTTTAAGTAACTTAACAAGTTTAAGTTGTTCTTCAAGTAAATGTTTACCATCTTCACTAGCTTCGATTTTTCCTCTAACTAAATTAAGAACTTCTGATTGAACCATACTTTGTAAAGCATTATAGTTATTTACATAGTCTTGGTTATTAAGAAGCATATTTTGTTGTTCTTGTGTAAGTGGTGCAATTTCAGCATCAATAGCATCCCAAATTCCTTGAGTTGGAACTTGCTGATTTTGAGTTGTACCATTATTTGCATTAGGAATAGCATTACGACGATAAGCTTCATTAATTGCTTGTTTTTGACTTTGAAGAAAAGCAATTTGTTCATCAATGCTATTAGTCATTTTTTCACTAGGATATAGCAAAGGGTCACTACTACCTAGTATGAATTGATTAACAGGTATCATATCTCTTTCAATTTTATATTCTTAATCAAACTTAGTAATATTACTGAGCAGGAGTTCCGCTAGCAGGTTGAGTAAAACCACATGGCAAACATCCATAAGCATTACGTCCAACTAGACCAGTAACAGTAGGTTCATTTGGAAGAGTAACTACACCATAGATAACATTACAAGTCTTTCTATCAGTATAGTTGATACCAGCCGTAAACATCTTTTCCATTTCGCATTGGATAAGTTTATCTTGATAAGGACGAATAGCTTTAGTAACAGCCAATTCAGCTTTCAAATCAGATAACTCTTTACGGATATCATCATCAGCATCACGAGTATATTTGTAAAGATTAAAATGGTCAGTGTTATTTTTCTCAATAAGAGCATCAGTACGATTACGTCCATCAATGTAAACACCAAACAATTCACTATTCAATCGTTCTCTATCTTCAAAACGTTGATTCTGTTGAGTCAAAGCCCATTGATAAAGACCACCTTGAAGAGCTAAAGTATCTTCACAAGATTTTTCCCATGCTTGAAAAGCAGTAGGAGCACCGCTTCCACTACCAGCAGTAGCACCAAGTACGTTAATATTAGTAGAGCCATCACCTAACATTCCACCACCAGCACCACCTAATACACTAGAACGACGATTACCAAACAAAGCCCAAGCACCAAGTGCAGTACCGATAATACCAAGAGTTAAACCTGCATTAGCTTTACCGTTTACATCACGACGATTACAACCGTCATAATTCATTCCAGCACCATTATAGCCCTCTGGAACAACTTTCACTTTTTCAATTACTTGCATAATAAATTAAGGTTTAAGTTAAAAAAATAGATTAATACTTGTAGTTTGAACTACATAATCTATAGCACTTAAACCGTTATTTTTGTTTGGTAATTAACATTAATTTAACTTTCAATAGGACTATATATTGTCAATTCACCAATTTTATTAAGTTTAGTATATTTTATTTCACCTATCGAAGTCTTATCATCATCAGCTTTGCCGCCTTGTGTATCAACATAACATTGAATAGTTTGTTGTCCTCTAAATTCAGAATTACCTGCAACAAAACCAAATCTAAATTTATAGCTATCAGTATAATTATCATTATAAACAGTATTATCTTCATTTAATAAAACTGTATGATATTCATAACTATAATTATCATCACTAGTTATATTAAGAGTTGGTTTATCAAGAGTTAAAGGAGTACCAGTTGTATTAACTTGATTATTCCAAACCTTATATTTATCATTAGGTTTATTTTCATACCAACAATAACCATCGCCATGAATATAACCACCTCCATGACGAATTATTTTAATATTATCTAAACCAATAGTTTTATCATTAACAGGATTAATTCTAAAATATTTTACTTCATTATTAGATTTAGCAACTCTTTTAATAACTTCACCATACCAACATTCTTTATAACCACCATGCCCATTAGGCATATTAATAGTTCCATCAGCCAAAGGAAAAATAAACATTCCTCTATTATTAACATCAATTTCATTATTTCTTAATTGCCAAGCATGAACAATAACTCCACCTTTATAAGCAGTACATTCAACAGTAACATGACCTCTACTCAAACTTCCAAACCAATTAGCACAAAGATTCATTTTCATTATATCAGGCATTTTATCTTCAAGGTCAATCATAGATTCAATATTAAACATAACACATTCAGCACCTGAGTCAGTATTATCGCCACCCCAATATAGATAAGGAATTTGACTTAAATTCCAAGACCAACCAACAGCTACATAATTTAAACTATTAATAGGAGAATTAACATAATATGATTTAGTATCCAAATCTCGACCATCATCACTACCCCAAATATATCTAAGTTGGACACTAGTAAAATCACTAAAATGAATAACAGAAGTAGGCCAAATATGATTAGCACCATCATAAACATGAGCAATATTAGTTTGACCTACTGTCCGTTTTTTAAGAGGTTGAGCAATTCCTCCTTGACGTCCAAGAGTTAAACTCATTATTCATCAATAATATTATAAGTCATTCCAGCAACTGGGGTAATAGTTGCATATTGGGTAGCAGTTCCTGTCCAAATTGGAAGACTAAGTTTATTACTATTTGCACTAGGCATAGTCATATTAACTCCGCATCCATCATTAATAGCTTTTTGAATCTTATCAAGATTAACACTATTAGTAATAGTTTGATTTATTTCTTTTTTAAAGTTATTAAATGTATCATTAGTAACATATCTATTAAGTAAACTATTAACTTCTTCTTTATTATAAGTTTCAGATTTAGTATAATAATTTTTAAACATATTATTAATCTCTTCTTTAGTATAACTTTCCATAGAAGAAGTATCACCCATTACTCTCCATTCAGTACCATTCCAATAACAAATCTTTCCATTACGATATTCAATCTGACCTTTAGCCCAATTACTACAAGTTACATTAGGAAAATATTCAGACTCTTCACCAACCATACCTGTAAGTTTACATTTATTTAAATTAATAGTACCATTCTCAATAATACCACCTTCAAATACAAGTTCACAACCAACAGGCATTGTAATAGTTTTACCACTTAAATCAAAAGCATAACGAATAATATAACGAGTATTTTCTTCGTTAACCATATCTTGAGTAAGAACAGCTTTATAATTAAGATAAATATTATTCTTAACTTGAACTAGATTTTCTTCATTAAAATAATATTTAATATTATCTACTGAATTAACATATATAATACCAAGTCTTGGACGTTCATCAGAAAGACAAGTATTATAAATATTATAATCTTCACTATTTCCATAAACAGGAGTGTTGACCCCCCGTAGAGGATGAACTCTATCAGTAGGTTCTACAATAGTCCATCTAGTATAATAATTATAAAAACCAACTCCATCATGAATAGTCTTAACTCTAAGAACAAATAATTTATGATATGTATCATAATAAATACCAGCAGTATTACCTAAATCTGTTTTAATAACTTCATACTTATCAGTATTAAGAATTATTTGTCCATATTGTTCACAATAAGTATCATCAAGAAAACCATCAAATAAAAGCTGTTCTGCATTACTAGCATCATCCTCCACGGGGAGTAAGACCTTGCGAACTATTTTATATCCTTTACCACTTTTATATTCAGGCTCATAAGATCTATCTTTAAGACTAAGACGATTAACATTACAACAACCCGGACTTAATCTTATAGTAATATCTTCTTCGTCAGGATAATTAATAATATTAACTTTACCATTTCCTGCAATCATTTGTTTAAGAGCTTCATTAAGCATATCCCAATCAATAGTTCCATCAGCAATTGGAATCTTAGCACCATTCTCTTCAAGATACTTCTCACTAAGAATTTTAGTCCAATTATCATCAGAAACCCAACTAGTTTCAACACCAGCTTGAAGATTACTACCTATATAACTTTCAGTTACAGAAAGATTATGTTCAGCATCATAATAACTAATAGTAAGACTATTACGTCTAAAAATAGCAGGAACAGCTTTACGAGTATTAACTCTAGTTCCTTGATATGGAATCCATAAATGATTAAACCTAGAAAGAACAACAGTTAAATCATTATTTGTATCTTTGTCAAGAATATTTTGAAGATAAGTAATAGGAAATACTTTATCATAACTATTCTGACCTAGTTTTTCATATAGTTGTTTATTGTTCATAATTATGTGATTAATTTAAATAACTTTAATAAGTAAATAAACAATATAAGCATTAGCAATATTGTTATATTAAATAGTATTTTCATTATGGTTCAATTAAAACTCTTACATTAAATACTGTACTATTAGAAGTCATAGTAAATTGGCATAATATAGTAAATGAAGAAGTAGTTGTATTAGCAGTAACACTAATAATATTATTATTATTATTAGATACAGAAACATTATTTGAAGGTGTACTAACACTACTTAAAGTACAAGTATATTTACTGCCACCACCATCTTTATTTTCAAACCAAAATTGCAATTTACCAGCGTTCATTATAGAAATATTAGTAGGAATATATACATAAACACTAATAAGAGTTTTCTTAATATCATTATAACTTGCTTCTCCTTTATATATTGAATCTACATTTTGACTATCTAAATAAATAGGTAATGCAATATTTTGACTAGTAAAATAATCATTTTTAATAACAAGTCTACCACGCATGGGATTTGCTCTTTGTGTTCCTTTTGTAATAACATTATGATTTAACCAATTCCATTCAATTTTATATTCTCTTGCTGTATCAGAATTATTTGCAGAAAGTTTAAATGTTATTATAATCATGCTAGCATAATTAAAGGCATTTGCAACAGATACATCACAATTAACTTTATTTGTTACATTTACATCATCCGGATTATAATATACAGTTTCAGTTCCGCCTGAACCAGCAACACCATTCCAAGTCCAAAGTTGAGTTGTATATAACCTATAATAAACACTTATAGATATAGTATTAGCATCAGCAACTTTATCAATTTCATTAGTATAAGGATAACCTGTAAAATCTAATCCACTTCCATCAGGATTAGTACCATAATATTTAGTATGATATACTTTAGCACCATAAGACTTAGCACCAGCAGATTGTGTAATATTAATAGATTTACTAACTCCATTATAAGTAGCAGTAACAGTTGTACTTCTACTTGTTGTAGTAGTTCTATTACCATAAGTAAGTTTACTACCGCTAGTAGTACCACTTAATGTACCATCTCCAGATTTACTTAAAGTTGGACTGCCATTTTCAGTTTCAGTATAAGTAGTACCAACTCCATTCCAAGTATAATTTCTAGTACGAACAGCACTACAAGTAATAGTAGAACTACCACCACTAGCAGCAATATTAGTAGGACTAGCAGATATATTTATTTGCCAAGATGTCCAACTTCCAGTAACTTTATTACCACCATATTGCATAACATCACAATAATCAGTAACTCCATTATAATTAGCAGTAACTCTAGTTGTTCTAGCATCAGGAGATGTATTATTACTAAAAGTTAAAGTATTACCACTTAAAACTCCGACCCCACTTGTAACAGAAATACTAGGAGTAGCACTATCAGATTCAGTTCCTCCCGAACCTGCAACACCATTCCAAGTCCATGTTCTATTTCTTGAAGCACTACTATAAATAGTTACTGAATCACCTCCTGCCCAAACTTTATAGCTACTAGCACTACAACTTACAGACCAACTAGACCAACTTCCATAAATTTTAGCTCCTGCTGATTGATTAATAGTAATATCTTTAGTTGCACTATCTATCGTTGCTCTAAATACAGAACTACGAGAACTAGTAGAAGTATTATTACTATAACTAACAGTAGAACCACTTAAAGAAGCTGCACCATTAACTTTACTTAATGTAGGAGTGCCACTAGCATTTTCAGTATAAGTTGTTCCTGTACCGTTCCATTGCCAAGTACGACTTCTAGTAGCAGAAGTAGACAATGTAGCATTTCCACCACCAGCAGCAATAGTTGTTACATTAGCACTTAAACTAATAGACCATGCCCCCCAACTACTATAAGTTTTAGAACCAGCATTTTGAGTTACAGTAGTATCTTTAGTTATAGAATCCATTGTAGCTCTAATAACTGTACTTCTAGCACTTGTAGAAGTATTATTATCATAAGTTACTTTATTACTAGCAAAAGAACCAGCACCACTAACTTTACTAAGAGTAGGAGTTCCAGTTCCTGTTTCAGTTCCACCACTTCCACTAACTCCGTTCCATGTCCAAGTTCTTGTTCTACTTGCAGAAGTAGTTATATTTGAACTACCTCCACTAGGAGCAATATTTCCACTATTAGAAATATTAACTGTCCATGCAGACCAAGCACTATATTGTTTAGCCCCAGCAGATTGATTAATAGTAATATCTTTAGTAGTTGAATCAATAGTAGCACGAATAACAGTTGATTTACCACTTGTACTAGTATTATTTCCATAAGTAACTTTAGGATTAGCCCAACTACCATCACCACTAACTTTACTTAATGTAGGACTTCCATTTCCAGTTTCTGTACCACCAGAACCGGCAACACCATTCCATGTATAACTTCTAGTTCTACTAGCACTAGTTGATATAGTAGCTGTTCCACCTGTTGCTCCAATACTAGTTTTATCAGCACTAATATTAACAGTCCAACTAGACCAATTACCATAAACTTTAGCACCAGCAGATTGTGTTATAGTAATAGATTTAGAAATACTATTGCTAGTAGCAGTAATAGTTATACTACGACTATTTGTTGTAGTATTGTTACTAGCAGTAACAGTTTTACCACTTAAAGTAAATCCACCAGCACTACCACTAAGTGTAGGTGTAGCAGTTTCTGTATCAGTATGTGTAGTACCAACTCCATTCCAAGTCCAAGTACGAGAACGACTAGCATTAGTAGTTATCGTAGATGAACCACCACTTGCAGCTATCGTTTGTGTGCTTGCCGAAATAGAAACAGCCCAAGCAGACCACGCTGAATACACTTTTGCGCCTGCCTGTTGTGTTATCGTAACCGTTTTGGACAATCCTACATAACTAGCTGTAAGTGTCGCTGAACGGGCTGAAACGCTCTCGTTTGATGTAAATTTTATTTGATTTCCACTAAGACTAGCACTACCACTAATACTAAGAGTAGGAGTAGCAGTTTCACTATAAACAGTACCAGTATTATTCCATTTATAAGTTCTACGAGCAATATTAGCTGTAACTGTTCTAGTACCACCTTTAGCTTCAACACTAGTTCCATCAGTTTGTAAATCTAGTACCCAATCGGTATAAACTTTAGCACCAGCAGCTTGATTTAAAGCAGCACTAACTTCTTTAGTTTGATTATTTTCTAAAGTAAATACAACAGTTAAAGTACCATTTTTAGTATTAGTAGATTCATTATTAGGTATAGTTAATACATTATTACTTATACTACCTAAAGTAGTAGAACTAGTAAAACTAGCAGTAAGATTAACAACAGTTTCAATCCAAGTTCCAGCATAAGTAGAACCCTTGGTTATACTCCCCGTGGAGGATGCATAATCAGTTCTCTTATATCCACTTTTAACAGAACTAGTAGGAAGTTTTAAATCATAACTTCCACCAGTATTAGCTATACTACTATCAACTACTGTTAATGTACTAGTATCATATATACTAGCTTTACTACCTTTAAACGTAATAGTATAACTATCTTTAGCTTCTGTATCATCAATTAATACAACTAACTTACCATTAGTTATAACTCCTTTTTCTATTCCATCAAATAAAACTTTAACTCCATCAGTAGGAAAAGTAACAGTATAAGAAATAAATCTTTGTTCCCATTCTAATTCTACATTATGAGTTATAGGTAAATAATAACTGGTACCACTAATAGTTTGAGATTTATAATGTTCAGCAGTAATATTAGCAGTATAATCAGTCTTAACAGGAATAGTAAATACAAATTTAGTATTATTTTCACTTATAACAGGAGTATAACCATTAATAGTAACAGTTCCGGAAACATTTAATTTAAACGTAATAGTAATTTCAGTATTCTCTGGATAAACAAGTTTAGAACCTTGATATATTTCAAATACATCTATACTACCAAGTTTAATATCATGTATTCCAATATCTCCTTGATATATAGCCATAACTTAAGCATCTGATTTAACTATATAAGTAGTATTGTTATCTTTTTGAGCAATAGCTGCATATTGAGTAGCAGTACCAATCCATATTTTAGGATTAACTATTGGGTCAATAGTAAGAGCAGATAATCTATAAAGAGTTTGGTCAACTATTTGAATAGTATTATAAGTATAAGCACCTTCATTGTTAATAGTAATATGCCCTATATATGTATCTGCGAACCATACTATTACAACTACATTTCCACTATATCTAAGACTAAAATTTCCAGCACCATTATAAAATACAGAATTAGGATTACAAATAGCAGTAACAAAATTACCAAAATTAGTAAATATATTATTTATAGCAGCTAATACTTCTGAATCATCAGCACTATCAAGTACTTTATTAATTATTGTATCAATATTATATCTATTAATAATTGAATTACTATTTATAGCTACAAAAGTATTAATACTTTTAGTTTCTTCACCACCAACTCTAGCTATACCTTTATCCCAACTTAAATCGATTTTATTAATTCCACCATTAGAAAAATAAGTAATTGTGGCACTAATATCATTATTGCCTATAACAATTCTATCAAAATTAATTCTACTATTGTTATTATCAATAGCAATAATGCTCCCACCTTTTAATAATATTTCTTTTACTTCGTCAAAAGTTTTATCACAAGTAAATTCCTTTTGTCCATTAGTATATACTCCAGTAGGAACAGTAACAACTACACCATAAACAGGAATAAATCCTTCAGGAGTATCTTTTCTTTCATATAATTGTTGATTAATATCTTGCATAACTTTATAAACTTTAAATGGTGGCACTTATTCAGTACCACCATGATTAACATTAAGTTGTTTTCTTTTTAATAACAAGTTCATAACCATCAGGAATTAAAGCTTTAATAGCATCAGCAATAGCTTTATCAACTTCGGCTTTAGTATAAGTTTGTTCTACTGTTGGAACATTATCAAACTTATTATTAATTTCTTCTTTAGTATAAACATTATTACCAAGTTCAGTAATTTGATTAGGTAAAGTTTCATCAAGTTTAACTTTATCAGCAGCAGACATAGCACCTGCTAATTTAGAAGTAGCAACAGGTATATCTACATGACCATGAGGCTGTGCTTCATAATGATCATCTCCTTGAGTAGTTGCAAATTGTTTACTATAATAATGATATTTTAATTGTATATAATTAGCATACGCTTGACCAAATGCTAAAGTATCTACAATAGTATTTGGTAAACTATTAGTTATAGCAGTAGCTTTTCTACCTTTACCACCATCATAAGCAGTACCTGTAACTTCACCTAAAGCTAAAGTTTCAGATATAACTGAATATTTAGTGCCAGACCAACGATAAGTCTTACCGCTATGTTCAGTATCTTCACTTATATCAACATAAATTTTACCTTTTTCAGGAGTATAATATACAGGAGCATCTTCTATATATTTCTCAGCAAAATGAGTTTCATCAACATAATATCCTTCAAGAACATCATCAACATAACTAGGTAATTGACTTGCTGGGACTTTACCATCTCCATCAAGACTAGCAATACCATTTGCTACACCACGTTTAGCTTCAATAGCTTCATTACAGAATTGAATAATCTTCTCTTTAATAATAGGATAATTATCTATATTACTAAGGATATGTTCAACTGTAGATTCAACCTTATTCTCAATAACAACTTTAAGGTTAGGATGATTATTAATATTATCAAAGATATTTTCTATATTACCTTTAATAACATTAAGTAATTCAGTAAAATTATTAATATGTTCAAATATATAAGTAACTCTAGCTTCTACTTTAGTTTCAATAAGATTCTTAAGAATAGGAAATCTATCAATATTATTGAAAATATAATCAACTCTACTATTTACAGCATTATTAATACAAGTAACAAGAGCTGGATAATTATTAATATTAGCAAATATATTCTTAACACAACTACAAACTAAATCAGAAAGAATACCAATAAGTTCAGGATAATTATTAATATTATTAAATATATAATCAACTCGTTCATTAATATTATTCTGAATAGCTTCTTGTAATTCTGGATATTGACCAATATTCTTAAATATATCAACTACTTTATTAACAGTATTAGTAATAATAAGATTCTTAATTGCAGGATAATTATCAATATTATTAAATATGTTGCCAATAGTAGTTTCTACATGAGCATTAATAGCATTAGTTATAAACTGATTAAGAGCAGGATAAGAAGAAATATTATTAAAGATAGATTCAGTCCATTGTTTAATATATTGATTAAATATCTCTTTAAGCTCAGGATATTCATTAATATTATTAAATATATCTCTAATAATAATAGGCAAACTTTCAACTGTACTATTCTTAATAATTTCAACTAGTTTAGGATAATTATTAATATTATTAAACACATTAATAACAAAATCATTAATAAAACTAGTAATAATATCAAGAAAGTCTTTATAATCACCTATATTAGTAAATATCTTTTCAAGTGCTTCTGCTAAATCTTTAATAACAGTATCAAAAGACCATCCCTCCCAATTATTTGGATTGGTCCAAGCAGCATCGCTAATATCATCACTATTATATCGTTGTGTCCAATTAATATTAGTTGCATCACGATAAGTAATAATATATCCTTTACGACGATAAATTTTATCAAGTTTATTAACAGTATCAGCAAAAGTACCTTCCCAAGTTAAATAAACACTATTACAAGCAGCAAGTATTCTATCTAGTCTAGTACCAGTTTTACCATCAAATATAGCTTGAATAACAGTTAAAGGATATATATTATATCTAGTATCATTTTCTTCACAATACTTATCTAGTATATGAATTGGCATATTGCCCTCTTTATCACATTGAACTTTACTAGGGTCAAAAGATTGACAATTAGTACCAACAAAAACATTTTCTTCTTCAGCCATAATTACCACGGATTAGAAACACGTTTAATATAATGTAAAGCAATAGTAGGCATAAGTTTATTAATAGCAAGATAATCACCTGTCCATCTATTACCACTTATTTGACTCCAAGTCATTTCACCATTATTACTAATGTTAGGTCCAGTCATATACCAATTAGTAGAACGATTAATGCCAAGATTATTAAATTGACTTCTATCAGTACCATAAGGAAAACCATTTTTAACACCACTATCTAAATCACCTGATATAAATCTCCAGTTACTAGGTGCTATAACTTGATTGCTATTATCACCGGATTTAGTTTTACCAACAGCAACAGCATGTTGATGAAGAGGTAAATCAGTACCACCAATATAAAATGCATATGCACTTACATTACGACCCGGAGCAGCAGGGTCATATGTATCTTTAATATTTTCAAGAACTGTTTTCCAATCAAGATTTCCTTGTTTAGGATTATTATAAATATTAATACCATTAGGTATATAACCCATAACAAAACGTCCTTGTGCAGCAGTATAAACTTCCCAACCATTAGGAGGAGTTGAAGTATCCCAAAGCATAATAGAACCAATAGGAACAACGGCAGCAATCCAAGCTTGAATTTGACTAGCAGCAACTCCACCACCTTGTCCACTTCCACCGCCTTGTCCAAATCCTTCTCCAACTAATTTATTTTTAATATCAGTATAAAGAGAATTAAAATCTACATCAAGTCTACTAGGTTTAGTTTCACTGTCTGCAAATTTATTCATAACAAGATATTTACCAGTTCTAGCTTCGCCAAGTTGAGTTGTAGACATAACATTATGAGTACCATCTCCGCCTGAGCCACCACCACCTTCAAGACCTGCAATAATATCATTAATTTCTTGCTTAGTATAATAATTATTAAGTATAGAATTAATAATATTACGTACTTCTTCTTCGGTTAATCCACCTCCGCCAGAACCTCCACCGGCAGCATTAATAGTAATAGTACCATCATCATTTTCAACAAAAGTAATATTAGTACCCGGTCTAATCTTATTTTTAAACATTGATACATAATTACTTTCAAAATATTGTTTATACTCATTACTGATATTACTACCATTTTGATTTATTTTATTAAGAATTTCTTCAATCTTATTATTAATATATTGCTCAAGATTATTAATACTACCTTCTACACTACTATTTAAATCTCCAATCTTATTATAAATATCTTCAAATTTAGCATTATATTCAGTAATAAGATTATTAATTCTAGTATTAATATCAACAATATTTTGTTGTAATTGAGATATTTGATTATCATGAATTTCAAGATGGTCATTAATCTTTTTAAGTTCTGCAAGAAGCCAAGCATAAAACTTTTCCATCTCTTCTCTTAACTTCTCTAAGAAAGCTTCAAATTCAGCACGAGTAAGATATACAGATAAATCAAAACCCATACTTACCCATTTTTCACCATCCCAAAACCAATAAAAATCATTAGTATAAGCTCCACCCCAACCAACAATTTCAACTTGTTTATTATCTTCACCTAAATCAAGAGGATGATAAAGTATTTGACCAACAGCCCAATTTCCATCAAGAGATATAGATTCTTTATCAAACATATCTTCTTGACGATAATTACTAAGAAGTCTACATTGATTTAATTTAACTGCACCATCATACATTCTACCACCTCTCCAAAGAATAATACTATTATCTGGAAGTTTAATAGTTTGTCCAGCTAAACAATAATCATATTGAAGTATATAAATAGTATTAGGCTCGTTAATCATATCTTGAGTAAGAGTATTAACACCACTAATCATATTCTTACGAAGATATTTACGAGCCTTTCCACTATAATCATTAACATTATAGTCTTTATCTGCAAATTTAAGAAGATTATCAACAACTGTTAAATCTTCTTCATCAGCTGCATTAGTAATCTGTGAAGCAGTAAACATTTGTTTAACAGATTCACTAAGCATTTCAGGAGTAATCTGACCTTCAAGTATTTGAACAGCATTATCTTCAAAATACTGTTTAAGTACTTGTGCCATATAATTAACTACAACATTACGACGAAGATAATTATCTTGAATATTAATACCAAATTCATCAGCAACTGCACGTTCTGCAATTGCTCTTGGAAACATACCACTAAATGATTCTACAAATTTAGAACCAATTTCAGAATCAGCTTCAAGATGCCATTTCTTTGCATTAGTAACAGGAGTTATTTCATCAAGAATATAACTCTTTTTAGTTTCAATAACATAAACTTCACAACCTACTCCAATTTGTTCCCATGTAAGAGCATCTCTATCTTCCATTGTAGATACTACAATTCTAGCAGCTTTAAGACCTCTTTGAACAACAGCAATAAGTTCTAATATTTCTTTCTTGAAAGTTTCATAATCAATAACTAAATCTTCTCGAAGTTTAGCAATAGGCTGCCAATACTCTTCATTAGATAAAGGAATACCAGCAGGAACAGCTTTACGAGATATATAGCTAGCATAGAAACCGTCATGAACTATACATAGTCTTTCATAAGGTCTATCATTCCATTGACCATTACAAGTAAGACTAACTTTACCAAGTTCTTCTTCTATTGTTTTCATACGTTCTCTAGGTTTACTAAATTCATAGTGTAGACCCCCCGTAGAGGATGGAACACATTCACATTATTCATTATCATAATCAACATCACTAAGACTATAAGTTTCATTATATTCTTTGCCTTCTTCTTTCTTCTCCCAAAGTTTACCAGTTTCAGGGTCAACATAAAATTTAGGAGCATCTCCACAACTAACTATTGCATGAATTTTACCTTCTTCATCAACAGGAAGCGTAATAGAACCACTATACTGAACTTGTTCACTACCTTCATAAATAATATTAAGTTGACCTTTAATATATTTAAGAAGAGTTTCAGCAAGTTTATCTTGACCAAGTTGATATGCCGCCATAGCAGATTGAAACATATTCCAACAAGTAACAATATTTTTATTATTACCTTTACAAGTAGCAGAACAATCATTAAGCATATCAAGTCCATATTGTGCCATAAGAACTAATAGTTTATGATAAACACAAACATATTTGCTAGGAACAGTCATATAAACATATTGAGGATTAATTTCAACTTGTTCAGTTCCATCAGCTTTTACATAGACACCATTAACATAATTATCATCTATTTGTTCACTCATTCTATCATCAAGTTATTGTATGAATTAATAATTGATTTTTGTTGCTCATCAGAAAGCAATTCTAAGGCTTCTAGTGCTTGAATTAAAATTTGCCCTTGTGTTAGTTTGCACCAATTTTTTTCGTTCAATGGGAAGCCTAATTCTGCTATTCTCACCTGTTTTTCAGCCATGCTTGCGATACGCAATTGCATCTCTTTCGATAGCTGTTTTGGATTATTAATATAACCTCTTATCATAATATCATCTTATTTAAATGCCTTATTAATAATATAAGCAGTATAATCATTAACTCTAATATCAATACGTTTATTAAACGCAAGAATACGTTGATTAGAATTAAGATTTTTATTATAGACAATATTTATAATATCACCATAAATATCTTCTTTCCATTCTTCTTTCATATAATGACTAAGATAATCTTCATCACCACGATACATATTAAGTTTAGAATAAGCATCATAATAAACACTATTAACTAAATGTCTAGCGTTATATTCTATTTGGTCACGATTATTATCAATATTATTAGTAATAATAGTTGAAGTAACAAACTTTGCACATTCCGAAGCTGCATTAACCATAGTAATAGAAATAACAGTTTTAGATTTTTCTCTATCTTTTTCAATAATATCTCTAGTAACTATATTAAGAAGTTTGGCAATATCATCTAAAGGATTTCTTTTGTTATTATCAATTATCTTATTAATTATAAGATAAATAACAATAACAATACCGGGAATAAGACCTTGTTCAAAGGCATTTTGAATTAATTCCATTTTTATAGATACAAGAATAGGGACTATCAGTATCAACACTAATGCTAATACCAATAGCCCCTATTCGATTAATATTACCTAATATTTACCTAATCGAGTCGGGTAATAGGTTATGCTTTTTCTTCAGTAGCAATAGCTTTAAGGATAGTTTCAACAGTTGTAATAGCAGTAGCTCCAGTAGGGAACGCTATTTGTACAATCTGATGAACAACTTCATCTCTAGTTTTCATTTCACGCGGAACAGCAAAACGAAGCGTAAAGATAGTATATTCAGCATCTGCACTATCAGGTTGCTTCAAAGGATTAATAGGATATGCAGGATACAGTTCAGTATAAGTATCACGATAAGTATATTCAATACCTGCATCAGCAGCAGCCTTATTAGCTAAATCAGTAATATAAGCAGCGTCACCATAAGCAGGTAAACCGTGAGTTGTAACTGTAACAGCTATACCAACTAATTCATCAGCTCCAAGAATTTCATAATCAATACCTTTAGACTCAGCAGTTAGAGTGATTTTAGCCTCAGCAACAGATGCTTTAATACCATGTCCAACAGTATTATTATTAATTTGGTTAACTAATTTCTTTGCTACATCATTAGGAGTAGGATTAAGACCAGTATGAATGGTAGCAGTCCAACGATTACGTTCATTGAACTTTAATCCTTTTTTCACAATCATAATAGAATAATCAGAATAAGCATTTACATCTCCGATAGTAAGATTAGCAAAAAAAGTAGTAGCAGCTTGATAAACACCTTTAACAAAAGTAAGATGTTTCTTATAAGCTGGAAGAACTACTGGACCATTTGCTTCACGACCAAGATTAATGTAAAACTTATCGGTAATCTTAGTACCGTCAGCGTCAATCGTTTCCTCGCCATTAGCAAGATAAGTAAAAGCAACCGCTCCAGCAGCAAGAGGTAAGCTCGCTCCATAAGCGACATTGCCCGCTAACAAAAACTGTCTCATTTTTAATTTAATTTAGAGTTTAACTTTGTTTATCAGCTCCATTAGAAGTAGTACCAATACTAGCAAGATAAATCTGCACTGCACGCATAACTATTTCCATATGTAAATAAGGAGGTAAATCACAATTAACCCAATCTTCTTCTCTATCTTCATCAAATTTAACTTTAGCAGGTTCTTTGATATAAAGATATTTAACTAATTGAGGTTTAACTGTATTATTACGTCCAGTATATATATCAACATTGATACCAGATTCATCACCAAATATAGTAACTATCGGAGCATCTTTCGCAGCACGATTACAGAAATCTCTTAGCGTTTGACCTAAATCTTCAGCTTCAATAATTCTACAATCATAAATTGTCTTGCCATTATAACTAACTTGAAAGCCTGTATATAGCATTATTCCGTCGCTATCAATATTAATTTTATAAGGGTCAACTTCTGTTCCACCACCTGTAATATCTCTGCCGTTAACAGTACCCGCTGTGTATAAAGTTCTAAGAGCATTAACAGGACTAATAGAAGCATTTTGTCGAGCAACCTTATCATTATAAGGAACAGGTCCAACGTTTTCTACTATTACATTTCTAGCTTTTTCAATTATAGCAGCATTAAGACAAATATCTATATCTTCCATGAGAATAGCACGAACGGTCTGCATACCCATCTGTTGTGCCAGTTCTCTGAACGTCACGTGCATCTCCCCAATGTTCATAATCAAATGTTTTTAAGTTTATTTTTATAAGCACTAACAAGAGCACTATTAGTAGGATTTTTAAACCATGTAACAGCTTCCTTAACATTAGCACCAATGAACTCACCATCAGGAGTAGTAATATTCTGATTATGAATTGCTCTGATAAATTCTCCACGAGAAATAAGAACCTCAATTAAAGATTTAATAGTAATATCTTTATCATTGCAAAGTTTATTAAACTTAGCAGGTTCATTTGTACTAAATTTATCAAGATGTGATTGTTTATCAACAGTATCCATAGCCATACCGTTAGGAATATTAATATTATTGGCAACACAGTATTGAATAAATACAGCATCAAACAAATCACTATTCGTGAGAAGTTTAACATAATTGCCTTTAGCAGAATTAATTTCCTGACGATGTTTAGCAAGACGCTCAGCTTCTCTTTGGTCATCTTTAAAATAAAATCTAATAGATGGGTCAGAATTAATAAGAGCAATATCTTTAGCTACATCTTTATATAATAAACAATGACGATAAATTAGATAATCATCAAGAACAATAGGATAACCATATTTATACTTTTCACTTTCAAGAAGATTTAACTTAGTAATTTTAGCTTCAAGAGCTTCTCTAAGTTCTTTAACTCCTTTACGGTCACTATTCATATAAGCAGTTTCAATAGCTTCTTCTTCAGCTCTAAAACGAAGATAATCTCGTTTACGATTCCAAAAGAAAGAAATATCAAAAGTTTTACCTAGTTCATCAACTGAAACACTAATATTATTAAGATAAGCCTTAACCCGTGAAATAAAGTTTTCATTATTAGGAGCAAGACCAATTAAAGCAGGAAAATAAGATTCAATCTCACCTTTATTAGAAGAAAGAGTACGAGAACTACGAACACAACTACCAATCTTATCCATTCGTTTAGGTAATGTTTTATCATTAACTCTACGATATAATGAATAATTAGTAACTAAATTAATAGTAATAGTTCGTTTTTCAGTATAAGGTTCATCAAGACTTTCATCTCTAAATCCTACTGTATTAGCAGGCTGTTTATCTACTCCATCCTCTACGGGGGGTATAACCTGTTTATCTGTATTTATATTAGAAGCAACAGGAGTATTTTCTCCTGCTTTATTAGCTTCATTTACTTTGTTAAAATCCATATCTTAAATAGCTTCTTTTAAATGATTATAATACACATTTCAATAAGAACATCTTAGTAGTGTTATCTACCTGCAAACCAATAGAGCCTTTAACTTCATAACGAGCCATATCAATTTCAGTAGCTGCATGATTAGTATTAGGCAATCCCCAGCAAGCAGGAATATCAGTCATACCTTCGATAACTTTAGCTTTATAAGCCTGTCCTTTTTGACGTACTATACGAACATTCTGATTACCTTTATAATTACTCATATCAATTAAAGCAGCTTGATGAGAAGTAATAGGCAAACCGGTAGTAGGATGAATCATACCATTTTGCTTAGCAGCTTCAGCATCAGTACCCTTATCGAGATAAGCATTATGGATAACAGTAATAGTATATCCATCTGGAGTTTTATACTTATTAAAGTAACGTCCATAAGAAAGACCATCACCATTATCTTGAATCATCTTTTCACCAAGAGGAGTAATAAATCCGTTTTCTTTAGCATCAGTTCTGATAGCCATTTCAAAGTCACGAATAAATCCTTTACCGCCCATAAGAACTACATTCTTATCGCCATCTTGAGTATCACGGTCAAGAACATCACCAATTGTACGTTCAAGTTTGTTAAGAGTCAGAACTTCACCATAAGTATCGTAGTTAGATTCACGACAAATTTCTAACATACCAGCAGTACGAGGAATAGGTTTACCATTATCATGGTCTTTCAAAGGAATAGTACCATCAGGTAAACGGTTATATTCAGACTTCCACAAACGTTCTTCGTTCATTACTCTCATGTGCAAGTTGAACTGTCGCATCTCTTCGTTAATCCAAAGATTAGAAGTACCACCATTATCATTTTGGAATTGATATTGAGTAATAACATTAGCAAGATTACCAGCTATTTCTTTAGAATAACGATAAAACTCAAGTTGAGAAGTCATTCCAGCAGGACCCATAGTATTGCTTCTGTTACCTTTAGAATAAGATTCAGAAACAGTAGGAGCACTTATTGCCCAATACATACCTTTAGCCAACCATTGAGGGTCAACATAAGCATCAGGATTAGGAGAAGTAAGTTTCAGAAGATAAGCATAACCATAAGCAGATTCACCTAAGTCTTTCTGAATACGAACTTGAGTAACACCATCAGGGGCAGTAAGACCATGTTGTTCAATAAACCAATGAGTAGAAAAATGAACTTCAAATTCACTACCATTTTGACCCGGTTTAGTAACAGCAGTATTAAAGTAAGTTACAAAGTCTGTAAACTTCATACGACCCATAGTTTTCCAAGTCCATTGTACAGTAGCAACATCTTTAATACCACGACTACCTTGACCTTCAGTAATAAAACTTAAAGGAAAACGGTCATCATCCATACCATAATTATAAGTCAGAAAACTATTAATTTCTTCTGGCTTTTGAAGCTGAAGATAAGCAATTGATTCTTCATTAGAATAACCTCTATCTTCATAACGAGTTTGTCCAATAACACGTAATGTTTTCATCTACAAATTTACTATTATGTTAATAACCAAAACGCTCATCTTTCAGAGCATCTTTTTTACTGTCAGGTTTAGTTATTTTAATAGCTCCTTTTGTAGATTTACGTTGACTAGCAGTAAGTTTCAACTTTTTAGCTTCTTTATCAGAAACAGCCATTTCTATCAAACTATCATAACCTTTACCTGTATATTTAAGCCAAGCCTTAAGCAGTTCTTCATCGCGTCTTTCAGCAGGAGATAACTTCATTAAATCATTTTCATAACGAGAAAGTCCTTTATCGTCAACTTGATAAACATAATTGAAGAAATCTTCTGGAGTAGTAGAAATCTGTTTACCATTACGTTCAATAATAACAGTTTCGGGAATACGATAACCAGCAATCTGTCGCTTATCAATACAATCTTTAACTCCATTCCAAAATTCCACAAGTTGTTTCTCTTCTTCTGCTTTAACTCGCATAGCCTCTTTAGCATTAGCTTCACGCATTTCGTTATCAGCTTTCTGAAGAGCTTCAAGTTCTTCTTTAGCAACATTGAAAAGTTCATTGCTATCTTTAAGATATTGAATATACTTATCAACATTACCACGACGATTAAATTCCTTAAACGCCTCACGAACAATAGCTTCTTGTTGACTTACATTATTTTCATCTACTTCAATACCGCTTCTATCTCGAAGTTCACCAAAGCCTTCAAATGAATTACCATTTGCAACATAATAATTAAGAAAATCACCAACGATAGGATAATCTTCAAATAATTTATTAACACCAGCTTGAGCAAATTCATCACGTTTTAAATCAATAACGGATTGAATATAACTTGCAACTCCTTGAGGAGTATTTTCAAAAGTAACAGCTTTACCATCTTCTGAAGTAACAGAAACACCTACAAGTTCTTGAATTGATTTAACATCAATAGTATTTTCTTCTTTAGTATCTTCTACTTCAAATTCTTTAAGATAAGCAGCAACTTCATTTTTAGCTTTAAAGATATTACCTTTATCGTCAATAAGATTACCGTCTTTATCAACAGTATATTTATTATCTCCATCTTCGATAATAGTGCCTTCTTCTAAACCATGTTCAGCATCAGCGTCATTCGCTTTACTAGTAGGCTGACCCCCCGTGGGGGATGAAGATTGGTCATCTTTATTAGCATTAGTCTTACTATTCCCATTTCCATTATTACCACCAGTAATATCATCAATAGGATTACCATCAGCATCTAACTGCCCTGTTTTACCTGTATCAAGGTCTGTAATGTCGTCAGTAGGTTTTCCATCACCATTAGATGTTTCACCATTAAAACCAAAACTATCAAAATTAGGCATAATTCTTTGTTTTTAATTAATTACTATATCACAAATATAAACTATAATAATAATACGAGTTTTACTTATATCGTTAAAATATGTTCACCTTTAAGCCGATTTGCCGACTAACATACTATTGCTAACTAGGATATTTATTACTGATAACCTATTCTGTCGCTTTCAGAGAAGCCGTGTATGAATCAAATTTTATCATAATGATTAATCTATCACGAAATGAATAAAGTGCTTAAAATGAGCTTAAAATGGCTCATGTGATGTAAATAAAAATGAAAATGGGCTGAACCTACTTTCACAAGCAAGTCCAGCCCTATTATGAACAAAATTTAGAAGTACAGCCGATTATTTACTTTTACTATCATAACGATTTTTATTCGTTTTTGCAATCTTGACTTTATCATCACTTTCTTTAAGTTTAACAGCTAATTCTTTTTCTTTAAGTTGTGCTTCAACAGAAGTCTTTTGAGCATCTAAACTAAGTTTACTACGTTCAAGATTAAGTCTAGCATTTTCCATGCGTTCTTCAGCTTGACTCTTTTCAGCATCACTAAGACCATTATCAAAACTCATAATATTAGCATTTGCTTTCATAGCTTCAATCTGACCATCAAGATATTTTTCAACTCTAATTGTTTCTCTATCTTGTTCTGCTTTTCTATCAATCTTAGCAAGTTCAAATTCTTGACGAAGTTGTTCTGTTTGTTGAGAAACACGTTCAACATCAAGTTCATGTTCACGTTGAATGTTTTGATACTTATCAATAAGCTTACTAATTTGAGCAACATTATCTCCACGTATAGCAGCATTAGCCATATCCATATTACCATTCTGAGCAGCACTAAATGCAAGTTGTTTATATTGTTCAAGTTTCTCACGTTCTTTAACAGAAGTTTTACAAGTAACAATATAATTAGCAAATATATGACTATTAACATCAAGACTTAAATATCTAATATCACCATCTTTAGTTTTATAAGAAGTATTAAGACCATCAATCCAAGCAAGTTTAGTATAATCCATTTCAGCTTGATAATCTCGTTCTCTCATTTTATCAAATATAAATTCAATAATAACAGAACCCATACTTCCACGAATAACTGCTTCATCAGTAACTCCTTTACCAGCACTATTAGCAATCTCACCATAACGTTGTGGAGTCATATCACATTCCATTTTAGCAGTCTGTTCAATCTCTTGAATAAGTTGCCCAAGTTCAGTAATATAATTATTCATACGACTTTCAAGATAACGAACATTTTGTGCTTTAACAAGATTAGCATCATCTTCATCATCAATATAAAGCACTCCATCAGCAGCCATACGATATATAGTTTCAGCAGGTTTTTTACCAAGAAGAGATTTAGCAATCATAAGAACATTCATCTTATTTTTAGCAATAGCCATTTCTCTATGATAAGAAACTATATTACGAAATACTTGATAAGGAATAACTGTATCTACAATACTAAATCTTCCAAAACCAGGCAAAAGTTCTGCAATACCATTATAAGGAAGTTTACCATTCCTATTGTAAGCAATAGGACGAGCCTTATAAGGATATATACTTGTAGCACGAGAGCCAATTCTAACGCTCTCATAAACTTGTGGACGCCACACCCATTCAATACTAATATCACCACCAGCAGGGTTAAGCTGATAAGTTTCATCAACAATTCTTGTTGTAACAAATGCTCCATTACTATATGTAAGAATACCTTCTTTTATTTCACCTCTCCAAACAGTATGCCAAACTTCAAATAAACCATTATTAGCATCACGAGCCATTATATTAGTGTTCTTAATATGTTGCAAATCATCTTTATTAAATTTACTACATATATCACCAAAATAATACATATATTTATCCCAATTTAAAAGTGCTTTATCACTAGAAGTAGTAGCACTATATTGATAATATGTATCAAGAGCTTCACGTTCTTTTTCAGAAAGATATTCATAAAATTCATCTATAATTTGTTGTTTAGTCAACATACGACGTTCAGCAAACATATCATAATCTTCTGCAAACATATTATCGTTAGGAACAGGAAAAGCATCTCTAACATTAACAACACGTTTAATTAATTGATTACCTACAACATCTCTATATGTATAACAAGCTCCAAAAGCAACAAATTCAAAATAAGCTCTAGCGTATATAGTAAAAGCATCAGTTAAATCATCAATAACATTAATTAAATCTTGACCTTGAGCACTAATATCATCAATAAAATTTTCATTAAATTCTTTAATAAAAGCTTCAATATCAACAGCTTGTTCAGGATTAAATTGTTCAGGATTATTACCTTCATTAACAAACTGCATATAACTTTCTTGTATCTTCTTAGCAACAGCTTGTTCTGCAAGCATCATAATTTGTTTACCAAGTTCAGCATCTCTAGCAAATACAACTTCTGGATTATTAGCTCCAACAATAAAGTCATGTGGATTTTTAATATATTCACCAATATATCTTCTAATAATACCTTTCATCATATCATAATTACGCATAGTAGCTGGAAAACGAGTAAGATTTTCATCTTTCTCATTATAAGGATTAAGAGTTTTTCTATAATATTCTCTAGGAATATTACCAAGAAGTATATTAAACTTTTCTTCTACATTAAAATCAGCTTTACAAGCAATACCAGCTTCTATAACATAATCACAACATTTAGCATACCAATCAACTTCTTGTTTTTCAGCATAACTAACGTGCTGATTAGGAAAATCAAGTCTACCAAAATTATACATATCTTTATTTGTTTAATCTTAAAACCATTGTCTATTAAAAATATCTGTTTTATCATTATCTTCTGTAACTTTCTTACGACTAGCAAGTTCTCGTTTACCTTTAATATCAATAGACTTCCAATATATACCTAAAAGTATAAGACTAGATATACGGTCAAAGTTACCTTCGGTATTAAACTTTTTAAGTTCAAGAATTGTTTGATAATCAAGAAATCTTTCAAAAACATAAATATCTTCTCCAAATTCATTTTTACCAATAACTTCATATAAGAACTCTTTAAGAAGTCGAAGACCATCTAGTTTCTTAGGACCACTACCAATATTATAACCATAACTAGTACTAACTTTTTCTTTAACAGCAGAATCCCAAACATATAAAGGTTCATAACCTAGATATTTAGTAGCTTTCCATTTACGAAAATTAGAAACAGTTTCACCACGATTTATTTCTACAAGTCCAGTACCAATACAATTATACCATTTACATAAACGATAAAACTTTTCATCAGCTTCTTCTAGTCGTTCAGTACGTCCATAATATGCAGCACACAACTTAGGTTTAAATCCATTACGTTCTCTAGGCATTTCAATAACAAATATACTATTATGAGAATGTCTATCAGTAATTTCTTTTTTATCTTTATCAATACCGACAGGGTCATAAACTGCAACATAAGTACCAGGAAGAATACTTCTTATAAGTCTATCATTAATATATGTTTCTTCATATTCAGGAGCAAACCAAACTCTTATACAACCATGAGGGTCTTCGTTACCACGTCTAGGAACTCCTTGAATATAATCATAAGTTTTCATATCAGGATTTTCAATTCTTATACGAGCATTAGATTTAAAATAAATCTTTTTAGTTCCATCTTCAAATAGTTCGCCATCAGTATAAAACTTATAACTATTATCAACTCGAAGTTTATCTTCAAACTTATTAAGAGCTTCACTACTAAATATATTTTCACTAGCACTACTAAAAGATTCAGCAGGAAATAAAGCACGCTGACCAAGATAATTAAGATATTCTGCAAAAGTCTTAGCAGTCTTTTTCTTTTCAATTCTTTCTCGTGCAGCAAGCTGAAGCCCTATTCGTAGATTACTATTTCCATCTTCATCAAATCCTTTAACTCCATCTATTTCTCCTTCAAGACCCCAAGCATAAGATTTAAAAAATCCACAAACTTCATTACGAGCATCATTATCAAAAACATTTTCAAAAGCCATAAATCCAAATGCTCTAGGATTATAAAAGTTTTGTTCAAATATTTGCATATTAGCAGCAGTAGCAGTTCCCCAAGCCATAAGAGTACCAGTAGTACGAGTACCAACAGTCATTGTAGGTTCAGTTACATTCATAAACTCATCAAAGTTCTGCATTGTAGATAGCTCTTCAACTTTAATTGTAACAGCATCTTTACCAATAGCACAGTCAGGATTATTATTAGCACTAACACTTAAAAGAGAACTAGACCAACTATCATCAGCTTCAACTCCATTTTTCATACGATAACCAAGTTTAAAACTATCAGTAGTAGGACTATATATACCTCTTTTAAATGGAGTCTTTTCTTCAAAGAACTTTAAGTTATTAACAGCAAAGTCACTTAAACCTCCTTGTTTAATTAAGTATTTATTATCAGCCGCAACATGAATAACAACTTTATGTTTAGATAAATTAACTTCATTAGAACTATCAGCAGCCATAATATAAGAAAAACCTCCACGTCGAGTTTTATCAATAATAAGATGTAAACCATTACGTCTACAAAATTCTATAATTTGCCAAGTCCAAAATTGAGCATCAATAAAACTAGGAAAACTATAAATCTTTTTAGCAGTGGCTCCATGTTCAGTAACAATAACAGATGATTCATCTGTGCGCTCCATACGAGTATAATTAAGAAAATTATAATGACCACCTGTTATCCAAACATCTTCTATACTTCCATCTGGATTTTGCCAACAAGGAGCAGAAAAACCATTACGTCGTCTATCACATTCTCTACGTCTAAATTGTCTATGAGGAATACTATCAACTTTAAATTGAGTATATTTACCTGTGGCTTGATATGTTCTAGCAGCTTCATTAAAAAGTTCAGTATTAACAAATTTGCCAGGTCTAATATTTAAAAGAAAGCCACCACTATCTCCAATTAAAAAGTTATTATGAGGGTCATACCATCCACAATCACTAGCTTTCTTATACTTTTTCTCTTTATCAGGTTCTTCAATGTATTCTAGAAAAGGATATTTACCATCAGCCATAATATTTTATTTAACTAGTAAACAAACAACAAAAGCGATAGCGCAAACAGCACCACCGCTTACCAAATATCTATTCTTACGTTTAATACGTTCAATAGACTTATTTAAATTATCATTTACTTTATTACTATTATCAAGATTATTTTGTAAAATTTCAACTTCTTTATAAAGAGCATTATATTTAATCTTATGGAGATTAATTATACTATCTTGTTCGTTAATAATAACTTTATAAAGTTTAGCTTTAATAATTTTAGTATTAGCAATCTTAATCATATTAATAGGAACAAGAACAGTTGTATCAGTAGTATTGACTCCCCGTGGAGGATGCACTACATTATCAATCTCACTCTGACACCAACTTCTTGAATAACTCCCAAGTAGCACTGTCATTAAGACTAATAACTTTATCTTCAATATCTTTTTCATGTTCTTTAAGTTTATAAACTATACTTTCTCTTTCAGTTATAACTAACTGTATAGAATCAATCCGAACATGATTAATAGCGGTGTCACTTTTATTATATGAATTGACTTCTACACTAAAACGACTTATTGATAAATACAGAGTAACACATAAATTAATAATCGCTATTATAAATATTGCTATTAACATCTTCTTCATAATTCTATACAGTATTAAGTTAATCTTTTATTTCTATAAGTTTATTAAGTAAATCAAGATTCCATCTATCAGTTTCTTTAAGACCAAGAACTCTTTGAGCCATCTTGATAGCTGCAACTTGACCACAATTCACGTTAGTATCAAATAATTGTTCAGCAACTCTCTGACTATTAAAATCATCAAGTTCAAATACATCCCAATAACCTATTTTATACTTTTCCCAAACAAGTTTCTGAAGCTGAACATCATTATCAAGTTTAGATTTAAATTCTTTACTACCAACAGTATAATGTTTCTTATAAGAATCAACCATAGTCCAACCTTGCCAAGTAGGATTATATTTACGACTGATACCTCTATAAGTTTCTCCACCAGCATCATCTTTATCGTTTACATAACCACCTTCTTTAATAGATAGTTTTTTAAAAGCATCTCCAAAGTAAGCCATAATTTAATTTATATAAGGATTAGTACAATATCTAAAACAATCAACAGCGTCATAATATTCATCTTCATCAAATTCTTTAATTGTAACCCAAAACCAAAGAACTTTAATTTGAACTTTATAAATCAAAAATTCAAAGTCATCACCAATATGATGTTCATCGCCAATTAATCTTATATTTTTTCTACGATTAATAATATACATAACTTATTCTTCAAGAGTTCTACGAATCCAACCTCTAAGAAATTTGATATTATTTCCTTTACCTGCAATATCATTATAATATCTAATACGTTCAAGTTTATATTTAGCTACAAAATAATCAGCACTAATAGTAGTATCAGATTTATAAGCGTTAAGAGAATCTTGAGTTCTACGAAGTAATTCTTTAGTTAGAACTAATTCATTAACCGCAGTAGAATCAGTAACAGGAACATAACGAATTTCAGGAACTGGAGTAATACGTTTAGTACATCCACTAGATAAACAAACAGCAAATATAACTAAAACAATAAATCCAATAATTACTCCAATTAAATTATCTTTATTCAATTTCATATAGCAAGTTTAAATTGAGTTTGAACACCACTAGCTTTAATTTGTAATTCTCTATCTTTAAGAATTTTATTAATATCATCACGTAGATAATTCATAGTAAAAAATTTAGTAGTTTCAATAGGATTTTCTTTAATATGATAAAGACCATCAGAAAATCTTTTTGGCATACCATATTCATTAAGTTCAAAATCACTATCAATATGACATAACCAAATACCTTTAATAGTTAAACCAAGTATATATTCAACAGCAAAAGCATACATACTAAGTTGAAGATTATATATAGCACCATTACAATTAGGGAGATGATTAAGAGGAGCTAAAAGTCGTTCATCTTTATCAACCCAAACATTAGTTTGTTGTGCAGGTTTAACTGTTTTATCTTTCTTATAATAACCACTACTAAATTTTAATCCACCACGATTAGTTTTCCAATCACCTACAACAGCACAATTAGTATCTTCATTAACTAGAAGAATATCAATAGTTCCACTAATTAACCAATCTATAAGAAACATACCAATCTCACTATAAATCTTATATCCTCTTTCAGTGTACATTTTAAATGCATCATAAATAAGAGGATAACGATTATTAGTAAGTTCAATAAAATCTTTAAGATTAAGTAATTTATAACTAGCACCAAAATTTGGAATATCAGCAATAGTAACCATTACACCATCTTCACGTTTATCAAGATAATTAATAGCTTGTTGAAACATAGATGCCCCTTTAACGCCATCTTCAAGACCATTATGAGTATTAGTTCCACGTTCACAAGCTTCTTTAGTAATAGTTGACCATTGTTCTTCTAGTTTCTTCTCACTTATTCCTAATTCTTTAGACTTCTTTCTCAACCAATAGTTCTTATCGAACTTTGGAGCATAATTATGAAGGATAGTAGTAGTTGAAATATAATCATTACCTAGACTATCATTATATTTATGTTCTTCTTCATGAAAAATAAGTCTAATATCATTATATCTTTTATCTCTAAGTTCCATATTATTAATACCATTAAGTTCAACACTAGTTTGGACCCGCTTCGGCACTACGTGCCTACGCTAGACTCCCCGTGGAGGATGGAGTAGATTAGCATCAGCTTATTCCTCAATCATACTACTAGTAATTTCAACTCCACCTCTACCAGCAACATTCTCTTGTTCATACAGAAGATTTTCTTCAGCTACATTAAGAGCTTTAATCGTGTTTGGAAACTGATTAGCTAAATCATTAATTTGTTTCATATAACCAATAACAACTGGAACATCTTCTAGACTAGCACCATCAGATAACTTGTCATTCAACAATTCATTTAACTTGCTAGCAGCTAGAGCAACATTATGAATACCACGCTTAATATTAAGTACAGCTTCCATACCAGCTCCAGCTTTTTGATTATAATATCTTTTAATAAGTTTCCAAACAAGAATATCAGGTTGATAATTTTTAGGTAAATCAAAATTTTCAATAGCTTTCTTAAGAGCTTCTTTTTCACTAAGACCTTCTTGTAGACACGGACCTTTAGGGTCACCAAGATAATAAATAACTCCAACTTCTTTAATATACATCTCTTTATTAGGAGATTTATCTCTAGTATAAAGAAGACTAACATCTCTATCAAGAAGTTGTTTAAGTGTAGGAGCTTTTGGCATACCAGTTTCATCTATGGTCAGCATCCAATCCAATTCCAAACCGTTCATATATTTCTTCTACTTCTTCATCAAATTCAATAATTTCAAGTTTACCCATAGCATATAGCCAAAGATTAGCATAAGCAGCACTATGTTTTTTACTTAGTTTAATCCAAATAGGAAGAAGTTTCTTTTTAAACTTAAGTTCAGTCTTAATCTTTTCTTCTTCTTCATAATGTTTTTGCTTTTCTTCTTCCATAACTTTAGCAGTATATTCTTTATACTCTTCTCTAGTCATAGTTTTTCTAGCTTCTTTAAAGTCTTTATAATGACTAATAAGTTTGGAACGATACCAATTCTTTTGAATAGTACCAATATGAGGAATAGCAACACATTTATCTTTTCGTATATTAATACTAGCTTCTTTTTCAAGACTTTCAATAATAGATTTACAAAGTATTCTATCATCACCTTGAAATCCAATATCATCTAATATATTATTTATATCTTTATAGATAAGAATATAATCATCATCAAAATCTTCTTGAGAACTAGTATTAGCAATATTAAAACTAGTATTAGTCTTAAAATCCATAATTGAAAGTTTAAGAACTCTTCTTAGATTACTACTATAAACAAGAACACAAGTACCTATAATTTTAAATTATACATAAGTAGTTCTAAGAAGAGTTCGATTATTTAGACGAAATGGCTAATTAGCTTTTTCAGCAGAATGATAAACAAAAGGATTAATAGCTTTATATTTATCAGTAATAGCAGCTCTTAAATCATTAATAGCTATAACTTTAAATTCAATAAACCAAACTTTCTGTCCTTTTTTATATCCTTGATTTTGTCCAAAAGTACCAACAGTAATAGAACGAGTTAGTTCAGTATCATTAGTAATATACTTATTAACAAATTGAGGGCTAAGAACATTATGTTTAAGATAAAGATGATAACCACGTTCAAGAGTAGAACGGTCAATAATAATCTTATCCATTTGGTTCATACCAATAAGTTCAGCATCTTCTTTACTAATCTTAGCAATAATTGGCATAACCTCAACTGTATTAACTTTATTATTAATAACACCAAACAAACTTTCATTTTGGCAAAGAGCAACAACACAATAATGTTTAGCAACAACTACATTAGTAAGAACAGCGTCAAGTGCTTCACTTGTTATTTCGCTAATGTCAGTAGGTATTTGAATACCAAAATCTTTAAATTTACTTTCAACTTTAATCATAACACTAAATTATTTAGTTTTAATAATACTATCAATACCAATATTTCCAAGTTTAAGTTTGCTAGGAACTTTAACTTCTTTTTTATTCCTTTCTCCACTATGAAATTCTCTAGTGTATTTAGGTTTAGTTTCACTTTTATCTTTACCCATAACTTAATTGTTTTTAGCAAATATAAGAGTTTGAATGAATCTATCAAGAGAAAAACTATTTTTAACATTTCAATCGTAGAGGATTATATGATTATGAATATGCAAGTCATACTCCCCGTGGAGGGTGGAGATGAGTTAAACTTAACCATATTAGTATTGATAATATTAATAGAGATAATGATAATGATTATAGTATTGATTAACTTAATATGATTGATACTGATTGTATTCATCCTCCACGGGGAGTTGAGCGGAGAGCGAAGCTCGGAGCGGGTTACAGCGAATCTAATAATACTGATTATATTAATATTATATATAATATATATCTATATAGATACTATTGCTAACTTATAATTAATTGATTATCAATAAGTTATAAATACTAATTTATACCATACATGGAATAGATTTCGCTATTTATTTGCTATATTTATACCATACATGGAATAGATTTCGACATTTCCTAGAGTAATATATTTTTATGTTAAACTTAATACTATTATTGTTATGACTTTTAAAGAAGATTTTAAACCTACTAAAGTTTATAATAAACTTGTTAATGATGTTTGTTATAATGCTGATTGTTTAGAAGAATTTGAAAAACAAAGACTTGTTGTTGCTAATCCTTTTAGTTATAATAAAAGTACCAGAACTGGTATAGTTGCTGAATTTGATAATGGTTATCATCTTAGTAAAGAAGTTGGTATTAAACGTAATTTTGTTACTATTGGTATGAGAGTTTGGGATATAATAAGAAAAAATAGATATGCTGTTATTATTTCTTTTATTGGTTATATTGCTGAAAATATTAAATTTAATAGTAATGTTATTTATATTTCTCATGATTTAATTAAAGGTTATGGTTTAGTTAAGCCTAATTATAGAGATTATTATAACGCTATTGCTTATCTTGAAGATGAAAATATTATTAAAAGAACTAATATTAGAAATATTTATGTTGTTAATCCTATTTATATATTTAGAGGTGATGTTAATAAACTTATTAATATTATTAGTGAAGCTAAATTAATAAAAACTTTTGATGATAAAGATAGACTTATAATTGATAAATTTGTTTTATTTAAAAATGATACTGATAAAGGTATTGTAATTGCTAATAAAGATTTATATGCAACTGAAGTTATAGATATTGGCGAAGATTAGTTTGGATATAATGATAATGATTATAGTAAGAATAATAATGAGAATAAAGGAAATATTAAAAATGAAAGTAATGAAGATAAAAAGATTGATAATGGTTATAATAAGAATGGTAATGATAAAGATTATAATGATAATAAATATAGAGTATATAAATGTGATAGTGAGGCTAGTGAGTAGGAGGGGTGGGTCATTAAATTGGACTTGACTACCCCCGTCAAGTTCTAGGAGAAAGTAAAGTTCTCACTCTCATTATCAACATTAAATATATTGAGATTATTCATCTCATTACATTACTAACTATTAATACCAATCATTATGAGAACAAACAAACCATTGTTGTTAGTTGCCATCATACTGATGATACCAGCTATCATACTAGCATTGAAAGTAGAGCCAACTAGTGATGAACAGATTACTGCTGTTGTATTTGGAATACTATCGGCTATTGTTAGTTATCTTAGTAGAGATTAATCTCTACTAGATGATGTTGCTCATTATCAACATTAAATACTTTGCAGTTGAAACGAAACAACTGTCAGTAATGCTACTGATTAGCGTAATTAAATACTTAATAGTCGTGCCAGACGTTAAAGATTTTGCACAAGCTGCACAAGGTGCTGCTGCTGCTCCCGAGAATGTTAATGCAGATAATAAAACTGCTAGTGTTAACCAACCTGTTCAACCTACTGTTAATACAGATAACCAAAATTCTGCACAAGTGGAAACCATTGATGATGTTGTTAGACGCATCTGTACTGATGGTCATAGTTATGTAATGACTACTGTCATTACTAATATTGATTGTCAAGAACGTACAGGTCGTAATGGCAATTCTTATCTCAATGCGTTTGTTACTATTGCTAGTCCTGTCAAAGGTGCTCAAAGTATGCCTGATGGTACACATCGAATGGGTATGCTTGGTGCTATTCAGATGCCATTCAATCAGATACTGCTTGTAATGCGCAAAGACAAGTTCTACGGTAGATTTGTCAACTATGTTGGCGAAGCTGCTGAAGCTGGTTTTGCTAGTATGTATCTGACTGGTGTTGCTGTCAAAGTTCTTTGCCAGTTTGTACCTGCTGGTGTACAAGACCGTAATCCATTTACTCGTAAAGACAATCTTTACAATGTTGTGGATTATGATAGATATGTATATCATATTGTAGGTATCGAACAGCCTGCTGACCCTGTTCTTGTTGGTGCATATAATGTACTTATCAAGCAGATTATGGAGGACGCTCGTGCTGTCATTGCTGCCAAGCGTGAGGCTAAAGCTAAAGCAGCTAGTTTTGTTGCTACTGTAATGAACGATGACGACGTACCGTTCTAATGAACATGACGCTACTAACCTTCGGGTTGGTAGCGTTTGTGTTATCAACAATAGTTTTGTTGATGCTGTTGCTAGTGTTCAACATGGAAATGCTCATTATCAACATTAAATAGATTGCAGCAAACGAACTTAACAGTCTGATAAGTCTTATCAACCATGAACTAGCTGCAAGTTCTGATAAGTCTTATCCTAATATTAAACATTATGAAAGTACATCGTATTATTACTACTATTGAAGTTGAGAATGATAATTCTATTACTTCTATTGAACTTATTAATCTTCATCCTGCTAATGCTGATATTCTTCTTGCTATTACTGATATTACTACTAATGGTAATGCTGAAGATATAACAAAAATATATGATAGTGTTAATAAGAGTAGACTTGGTATTGCTGGTAAATTAAAAGGTATCGCTCATATTATTAATGATAGTCTTGATAATTATGAATTTAATGTAGTTACTGATGATAATTCTACTAATGAAATTAATGATGATTTACTCCTATAACATTTTGTTATACTGATATTGGTCATGGAGATTTACTCCCATAATAAAAAGTTATAGAGGTGAAATTAGAGATGACGAGAGGTATTGAATGTGGAGAAAGAGGATATTGAGATGAAAGTGGTGAATGTGGAGTTTGTGGAGAATGAGATGGTGGAGTTGGATGTGGTTCAAATAGGGTTAAATTGAGGTTGATGGTGGAATTGGATGTGATTATGATGGAGATGGATGTGGAGATAGTCATGCTGAAGAGACTAGTCCTGCTGCCATTCTTCCTAATCCTCTTCATCCTTCTCCACATCCTCTTCCTAATCAATCTAAACCTATTGTTCCACTTCTCTCATTCTCGTTCATTATAACTTTTAGTTATATCTTCATAACTATTAGTTATAACCTCTAGTTATATCATCGTTGTTAGTATTAGTTTCAACTCCCTCTCTTTCCCTCTTATAACTTTTCGTTATACCTCCTATAACTTCTCATTATACTATCATAATCTCTAATTCCAGCATTATAACCTCTAGTTATACTCTCTATAACCTTTCATTATAACCTCTACAACCTCTAGTTATATCATTATCAGATTCAGTTCTAGCTCTACCACGTCTATCGTCATAACGATTAGTCATACAATCGTTATTAAGACTAGCTCTAACAATACTATCAAGTCTAATAAGACTTTTAGTCATAATGACCAACAGCATTAGTTCTAGCTAACAATAGCACTATTAATACTATCAATATTATAATGACTATTAATACTAGTCATGCTAATATTACTGGTGGTATTACTAATGATATTCTTAATATATCAAGCCAG
>OFMV01000060.1_pt1 | contig 93884 bp, 99 predicted proteins | sample 1541881 | NCBI WGS metagenome assembly OFMV01 (sample SAMN04209220, study PRJEB22552) | human gut metagenome | biome: gut; material: feces | host: Homo sapiens | place: USA: Oklahoma
GTAGAGCAGTGGACTGAAAATCCACGTGTCACTGGTTCGATTCCGGTTCTGGGCACCATAAATGCGCGAGTGGCTCAGTGGTAGAGCATCGCCTTGCCAAGGCGAGGGTCGCGAGTTCGAATCTCGTCTCGCGCTTAGAAGAATCGGTTTTGAGGACAATCAAGACCGATTTTTTCTTTTACCTTTCTTTTAACAAAACCGGAAAGGAGGGACTCATGTGTTTGTAGGAATTTGTGAGGCAACCTTTCGTGCAGAATGGGTTTCCAGCTTGAAGGAAAAGCGGATGGTGGTCAAAAGTCTGGTGGAAAAAACGAGGCATAAATTCAACGCCTCCGTGGCGGAGGTGGACAGACAGGAGGAGCATAAAATGCTCGTGGTTGGCTTTGCTTGTGTCAGCAATGAAAAAAGCCATGCGGAGCGTATGCTGCAGCATATTCTGGATTTCATGGAGAAAAGCACAGAAGCGGAATTGATTTCGGCAGAATATGAGGTATATTAGGTGTATTTTTGTTGAAAACAGACGGAAAATTTGCATTTACCTGTAGATTTTCAAAATTCAGTGTGTTATAATCTACTGTGATTGTGCAGTTTTAGCGTACTGTAACTCAACATGGCAGCATCATTTAGAAAATAAAGACAAAGTTGTCATAAAAAACGAATATCTTTAAGGAGGAACTTCTTACAATGAACGCAACATTAATCAGCAAAGAAAAAACAGCAGTAAAACTTTCTTTTGAAGTAAGCGCAGAAGTACTGGAACAGGGCATGGCTTTTGCTTACAACAAACACAAAAATAATCTGTCTTTGCCCGGCTTCAGAAAGGGTAAAGTACCCAGAAAGCTGATTGAAGCACAGTATGGCGAAGGCTTTTTCTATGAAGATGCAATCAACCACATCTTCCCCGATGAATACATGGCAGCAGTAAAGGAACTGGGTCTGGACGTTGTTTCCGCTCCCACTCTGGATATTGACTATATTCAGTCCGGCAAGGGCGCAAAATTCATCTGCGATGTAACTGTAAAGCCTGAAGTGGAACTGGGTCAGTATAAGGGTCTGGAAGTAGAAAAGGTTTCCGCAGAAGTAACAGATGAAGACGTTATGAAGGAACTGGAAAAGGTGCAGAAGCAGAACGCAAGAAAGGTTGAAGTAACAGATAGAGCAGCACAGCTGGGCGATGTTGTAAACATTGACTATCTGGGCTCCGTTGACGGCGTTGCTTTCGATGGCGGCAAGGCAGAAGGCTTTGATCTGGAGCTGGGCTCTCATTCCTTCATCGAAGGCTTTGAGGATCAGATTGTTGGCCACAACATCGGTGAAGAATTTGATATCAACGTAACCTTCCCCGAAGCTTACCATGCACCTGAACTGGCAGGCAAGGCAGCTGTATTCGCAATTAAGGTAAACGGTATCACAGCAAAGGAACTGCCCGAACTGAATGACGCATTTGCAGAAGATGTTTCCGAATTCTCCACTCTGGATGAATACAAAGCAGACATTCTGGCTAAACTGGCTGCAGAGAAGACAGAAAAGGCAAAGCAGCTGCAGGGCGATAAGCTGCTGGATGCAGCAGTTGCAAACTGCAAGATGGAAGTGCCTCAGGTTATGTACGATAACAAGATTGACAGCATGATGAGAGAATTTGAAGAAAATATCGTTCGTCAGGGTCTGTCCATGGATGTTTACTATCAGTACATGGGTACAAATGAAGAAACCATGAGAGAAACCTTCAAGGATACATCCATGAAGAGCGTTGATGCAAGACTGATGCTGGAAGCAATCGCAAAGGCTGAAAATCTGGTTATCTCCGATGAAGATCTGGATGCAGAGGTTATCAAATACGGCGAAAGCTACGGCGTAGACGGCAAGACAATGCTGGATATGATTCAGGAAGACGATAAGAACGCCCTGAGACAGGATATGCTGGTAAGAGCTGCTATGAAGGTAATCGAAGACAACGCAGTCATCAAAGAAGCATAAGAAGCATAAAAAAAGCAACAAAAAGGCGAAGCCTTGGAAATATTGCAATGCAGATAGGCACAGGAAACTGTGCCTATTTAGATAATATAAGATTGGAGGAATCATAATGAGTTTAGTACCTATGGTCGTAGAACAGTCCAACCGTGGCGAACGTTCTTATGATATTTATTCCAGATTGCTGAAGGACAGAATCATTTTTCTGGGGGAAGAGGTCAACGATGTAACCGCAAGTCTGGTTGTGGCACAGCTGCTGTTTCTGGCGGCGGAGGATCCCGATAAGGACATCAACCTCTACATCAACAGCCCCGGCGGTTCTGTAACGGCAGGCATGGCAATTTATGATACCATGCAGTATATCAAGCCTGATGTATCCACCATCTGTATCGGCATGGCGGCAAGCATGGGCGCATTTCTTCTGGCAGGCGGCGCAAAGGGCAAGAGATATGCTCTGCCCAATGCAGAGGTCATGATCCATCAGCCCAGCGGCGGCGCAAGAGGGCAGGCAACGGATATCCGTATCCATGCGGAAAATATCCTGCGCACCAAAGCAAAGCTGAATCAGATTCTGGCGGAAAATACAGGCAAGCCTGTGGAAGAAGTGGAAAGAGACACAGAACGCGATAACTTTATGAGCGCTGAGGAGGCAAAAGCCTACGGTTTGATTGATGCTGTCATCACAAAGCCTCAGACAAAGGAGAGAGGATAAATGGCAGGGAAAACGGAAGATATGAATAAGCTGCACTGCTCCTTCTGCGGAAAAACGCAGGATCAGGTGAAAAAGCTGATTGCCGGCCCGAATGTATATATCTGCGATGAATGTATCGACCTCTGCTCGGACATTATCGAGGAAGAATATGATGTGCTGGCAAATAAGGATGAAAATTTCAATGTGCCGAAGCCGAAGGAGATTAAGGAAACGCTGGATGAATATGTCATCGGGCAGAGCAGAGCAAAACAGGCTTTGGCGGTTGCGGTGTATAACCACTATAAACGCATTTATATGGATACCAAGGCAGAGGATGTAGAACTGCAAAAGAGCAATATCCTTCTGGTTGGACCTACAGGGACAGGGAAAACCCTTCTGGCACAGACCTTGGCAAGGGTGCTGAATGTACCCTTTGCGATTGCAGATGCAACCTCTCTGACCGAAGCCGGCTATGTCGGCGAGGATGTGGAGAATATCCTGCTCAAGCTGATTCAGGCGGCAGATTATGATGTGGATAAGGCAGAACGCGGCATTATCTATATCGATGAAATTGATAAAATCACAAAGAAAAGCGAAAATGTATCCATCACCAGAGATGTCAGCGGCGAAGGCGTACAGCAGGCACTGCTGAAAATTCTGGAGGGGACTGTGGCAAGCGTGCCTCCACAGGGTGGCAGAAAGCACCCGCATCAGGAATTTATCCAGATTGATACAACCAATATTCTTTTCATCTGCGGCGGTGCCTTCGGCGGCATTGAAAAAATCATTCAGAACCGCATGGGGCATAAGGTGATTGGCTTTGGTGCAGAGGTGCAGAGCAAGCTGGATAAAACAAATGACGAGCTTTTGCAGAGCCTCATGCCGCAGGATTTGCTGAAATATGGTCTGATTCCGGAATTTATCGGTCGTCTGCCTGTTGTGGTAACGCTGGATAACCTGGATGAGGATGCCTTTGTGCATATTTTAACAGAGCCCAAGAATGCGCTGACAAAGCAGTATGAATATCTTTTTGCACTGGATGATGTTATTCTGGAGTTTAAGGAGGAAGCACTGCGTGCCATCGCAAGAAAGGCAATGGAACGGGAAACCGGCGCGCGTGGGCTGCGTTCTATTGTAGAGGAATTCATTAACCCGATTATGTATGAAATCCCGACACAGACAAACGTGGAACGCTGCATTATCACAGAGGATGTTGTAAACGGCAAGGCGGCTCCCGAATATGTTTATAATGAAAACAGAAAGCCCCTGCAGCGGATGCGGAAGCGCAAAAGCAGCAGAGGAAACAGCGGTGTTTCCGCATAAATCAAGAAAAAACGGGAAAATTGAGTATCTCTATCCTAATGATAGGGATACTTTTTTATTGGAAAAACGCACAATAGAAGGGGATTTCATTTTGCAGTGTGCGGAAAAATGTGCATATTTGGCGGATTTGTCGGAATTTTTAACAAAATCGCAAAAAATGTCTAAAAAATCACAAATAGCTGTTGACGGAATCGCATTTGCGTACTATAATTTATGCGTACTTGAGAGAGAGACAAGGACAGAAAAATGTCCTTGATAAAAAGACAAAACATATTATATAAAAGACACTAGGAGGAAGAAAAATGCTTACACTGGAAATGATTCAGGACGCAAAAAAAACACTGGAAGGCGTTGCAAGAGTAACACCTTTGTACGAATCCGCTTTTATCAACCCTAACGCAAACGTATTTATCAAATGCGAAAATATGCAGGTAACAGGCTCCTTCAAGCTGAGAGGTGCTTATGTAAAAACAGCAAGCCTGACAGAAGAAGAAGCTTCCAAGGGTGTAATCGCTTGTTCCGCAGGTAACCATGCACAGGGCGTTGCTCTGGCAGCACAGAAAAAAGGCATCAAGGCTACTATCTGCATGCCCGCAGGCGCTCCTCTGGCTAAGGTTGAAGCTACAAAGAGCTACGGCGCAGAAGTTGTTCTGGTTCCCGGTGTATATGATGATGCTGCTGCAAAGGCAGTAGAACTGCAGCAGGAAAAGGGCTACACATTCCTGCATCCCTTCAATGATGAATATGTAATGGCAGGTCAGGGTACTGTTGGTCTGGAAATCATGGAAAAACTGCCCGAAGCTGACGTTGTATTCGTTCCCATTGGTGGCGGCGGTCTGATTTCCGGTGTTGCTTGCGCAATCAAGAGCATCAACCCCAACTGCAAGGTATATGGCGTACAGGCAGCAGGCGCTCCTTCCATGAAGCAGTCCATCGAACATAAGAAAATCGAAAAGCTGGCTAGCGTTTCCACAATGGCTGACGGTATCGCAGTTAAGGAGCCCGGCACACTGACATTCGAGGCTTGCATGAAATATGTTGATGGCATCGTAACTGTAACAGAAGCTGAAATCGCATCCGCAATCCTGATGCTGCTGGAAAAACACAAAATGGTAGCAGAAGGCGCAGGCGCAGTTTCCGTAGCAGCAGCTATGACAAATAAAGTAGATATCAAGGGCAAAAACGTTGTATGCGTAGTTTCCGGTGGTAACGTAGACGTAAACGTACTGGACAGAATCATCGACAAGGGTCTGCAGGAAAACGGCAGAATCGCTGAATTCTCTGTAATGATGGCAGATAAGCCCGGTCAGCTGATTCAGCTGCTGCAGATTATTGCACAGACAGGCGCAAACATTCTGGATGTAAATCACGACAGAAGAGCAAAAGGCGTAGCAGTAAGCAATGTAGTTGTAAACGTAACCGTTGAAACAAGAAACAAAGCACACTATGAAGAAATGGTTGCAGCACTGAAGGCACAGGGCTACACAATCTGATTTTTCCGAGTGCTTCATAATAACCTTTAACAACACAGGGTACTGATCGAAGGGTCAGTACCTTTTTTTGTTGAAAAAAGCGAAAAAATATATTATTCTGTTACCTGAGGTGAAAAATATGGAACAACAAAAGAAAAAGCGTACAGCAGGAATCTGCCTTACCCTCGCGGGTGGCATTTGCTGGGGGCTTTCCGGCTGCTTTGGGCAATATTTATTTCAGAAAAAGGATATTACGGCAGATTGGCTTGTGATGGTGCGGCTGCTTTTGGCGGGAGTACTTTTGGTTTTGATGGGCTTTTTGCTGACGAAAAAACGGATGGGGGATATCTGGAAAAATCCTGTGGACAGAAGGCAGCTCTTGATTTTTTCTGTTTTTGGTATGCTGAGCTGTCAGTATACTTATTTTGCGGCCATCCAATATTCCAATGCAGGCACGGCAACGGTGTTGCAGTCCTTGGCGCCTTTGCTGATTTTGGGGGTTGTGTGCTTCAAGGAAAAGCGTTGGCCTCGTAAAATGGAAACAGGTGCTATCTTTTGTGCATTGCTGGGGGTGTTTTTGCTCAGTACGCATGGCGATATTCACAGCATGAGCATCACAACCTTGGCTTTGGTGTTCGGCTTAGGTGCGGCGGCAGGCGGTGCGGCGTATAATCTGCTTTCCGGGGATTTATTGCGGCATTATGGCGTATATGCCGTTGTGGGCTATGCCATGCTGCTTGCGGGTGTGGCAATGCTGCCCTTTGTGCGCCCCTGGAGCTATGCCGTTCCTTTTGACCAAGGAACTGTTTTGGCGACGGCAGGGGTGGTTGTGATTGGCACGGCGATTGCGTTTTCGCTTTATCTGAAGGGTGTCAGCATTGTGGGGCCCTTCATGGGAAGCCTGCTCGGGATGATGGAGCCGATTACGGCGGTTATCGTTTCCCTCCTCTTTTTGCACGCAAAATTCCAAGGCATAGACCTGATTGGCTTTGCGCTGATTCTGGGGACAGTGGTGGCGCTTTCCTTGCAATCGAAATAACGAAAAAAACAGGATACCTTGGTTTTTGCAGAAGCCAAGGTATATTTGCGTGCAAAGGAATTTTGTGATAAAATTATGTATTGGAAAATTTTTATCTGAAGGATATGGAAATAGATGAGGTGAGAGCTTTGGCGGAACAGAAAAATAAGAAAAAAACTGCCAAAACCACTGCAAAATCGCCGTCTGTGAAAAAAGCAACGGCAAGGAGCAGTGCCGGAAGGGAAACAGCAAAAAAGGAAACGGGAGCGAGAAAAGAAACCACCAGAATGACGGCGCAGCCTGCCCGTTTTGGGGACAGTATTCTGGATGAAGTGATTCTGCTTCTGATTATTGTGGCATCAATTATTGTATTTATCAGCCTGCTGACGGAAAGGATGGGCATCATCGGCGGCATCATCAGCAGCTTTTTCAAGGGACTTTTCGGGCTTGGCGGGCTTTTTCTGCCCATCTGCGTGATTGCCTACTGCATCTGGATGCTGGCGAGCGAGGAAAAGCGATATCCGCTTGTGCGCGGCATCGGGGCGGGGCTGTTTCTGCTGACCGTAGCCGCCTTTGCGCAGGTGCTGCACCCGATTCAGGCGGCAGAAAACCTCGGCTTTTTCAAACGCTGTGGTGTGCTTTACGGCGCAGGGGCATTTACAAATGGAGGGCTGACAGGTGGACTGATTGGCGGTGGACTGGACAGGGCATTGGACACCCTTGGGAGCGTCATTGTCCTATTGGCGACAGGCATTATTTCCATCGTCATGGCAACAGGAAAATCCTTCTTCCATGCTCTTGGGGATGCCAATGCGCACCGTAAGGCGAGACGGAAGGTGAAAAACGAAAAAATCAAGAATAAAGCCGAGCGGATTCGCCAGCAGGAGGAGCTGGAAGCGGAGCGGCAGGCGAAAAAGGCACAGCGCCGCAGAAGGATGAACCGTGAGGATTTCAATATCGAGGTACAAGAGAACAGCGGCGAAACGCCCTACGTGGAGGAAACGGTGTTCCGCAAGAAGCCTTTGATTCTGGAAACGAAAAAACGGGAACCGATTTTTGATTTTGTGAAGGAAAACGGCGCAGAGGTTGCGGTGCGCAGAGAGGAAAAGACGGAGGATGCGCCGAAGGAAGCGCACGACGAAAAAGCCACAGAAACGCCTTCTATCCGAGAAGCGGCGGCAATGCCGGCAGAGGATGTGCGGAAGGAGGCGGCAGAGGAGCAGGTGAAACCGCAGGCAACAGAATCCGATGCGGCGGATGCATTGTTTGCGGAAATCTTTGCAGAAAAGCCGCGCGAGGAAAGCATCAGCATTGATATTCTGCCGGAGGAGGATATGGGCAAAACCGTTGTGCCGAGAAAGGAAACGCCCGCTGCCAAGGAGGAAATCCCCATTGCAATGATGGAGGAGGAGACTGTGGAAGAAACGCAGGCAGAGGAAGCGGAGGAATCCGAAGAAGCGGCAGAGCCGGAGGCAGCGAAGCCTGCGGCAGATATGCCTGAGCCAAAGAAGGAAACGGCACCTGTCGAGGAAGAAAAGCCGTATATCTTTCCGCCGATTACGCTGCTGGGAAAAGATCCGCAAACGGGCAACGGCAGCAACCGTTCGGAATTATTTGAAAATGCAAGAAAGTTGGAAACCACGCTGAAAAGCTTTAGTGTGGATGCAAAGGTAATCCAAATCAGCAGAGGTCCTACTGTGACGCGCTATGAGCTTTCGCCGAGCCAAGGCGTAAAGGTCAGCAAGATTGTGAATTTGGCGGATGATATCGCGCTGAATCTGGCGGCAAGCGGGATTCGTATTGAAGCACCCATTCCCGGCAAGGCGGCAGTCGGTATCGAAGTGCCGAATAAGGAAACACAGTCGGTTTATATGCGGACGCTGCTGGAAAGCGATGCCTTTAAGCAGCACCCCTCTAAGCTTGCCTTTGCTCTGGGGCAGGATATTGCAGGCAACCCTGTTGTGACGGATATTGCAAAAATGCCGCACCTGCTGATTGCGGGCGCAACAGGTTCGGGGAAATCGGTCTGCATCAATACGCTGATTACGAGTATTCTTTATAAGGCAGACCCCAAAGAGGTTAAGCTGCTTCTGGTTGACCCGAAGGTGGTAGAGCTGAGCGTGTATAACGGGATTCCGCACCTTTTGATTCCGGTTGTGACAGATCCGAAGAAGGCGGCCTCTGCGCTGAATTGGGCGGTGCGTGAGATGCTGCAAAGATATAATGACTTTGCTGCCCATGGTGTCAGAGATATTAAGGGCTTTAATAAATTGATGGAAGAAAAGGGTGACGAAAAGGGCAAAATGCCGCAAATTGTCATTATCATTGATGAATTGGCAGACCTGATGATGGCAGCGCCCGGCGAGGTGGAGGATGCTATCTGCCGTTTGGCGCAGATGGCGCGTGCGGCAGGGATGCACCTGATTATTGCGACACAGCGTCCCTCTGTGGATGTCATTACGGGGGTAATCAAGGCGAATATCCCTTCCAGACTGGCGTTTGCTGTATCCTCCGGCATTGACTCCAGAACGATTCTGGATATGGTCGGGGCGGAAAAGCTGCTGGGGAAGGGCGATATGCTGTTCTATCCTTCGGGACAAAGCAAGCCCTCTCGTTTGCAGGGCGCATTCGTAACAGATCAGGAGGTCGAAGCCATTGTCGATTTTCTGAAAAAGAGCAGCAAGCCCAATTATACACAGGAAACCATCGACCAGATTACCGCTGCCGGCAAGGTTGGCGGTGCGGCGGAGGATTCGGATGAATTTTTCTCGCAGGCAGTTGATTTGATTCTGGAAAAGGAAAAGGCATCTGTTTCCATGCTCCAAAGACAATTCCGCATCGGCTATAACCGCGCGGCAAGGCTGATGGATGATTTGGAGAAGCAGGGGATTGTCGGCCCGGAGGAGGGCAGTAAGCCTCGAAAGGTTCTCATTACCAAAAGCGAATGGGAGGAAATGACGGGGGCAGTTCCCGATGAGATTTAAAATACCAAAAAGGATTGTGGAGAGAACTCTCTGCAATCCTTTTTTCGGTTTTCGACTTAAAATGATTGACAAAAAGAAAGAAATATAGTACTATCACGATAGGGTCATATGACTGACGGAAGTGGAGACAACCACATGGAGTATGACTATTCGAATGCCGACCGTCTGGGCGATGATGCTTGGATTGGGTGCGGTTTTTTTTATGGAAAATTTTCGGTAAAAAACGCACTGTCCCTTGTATCAGATGTGGAACAGCGGAATACCGCCAAAGCAGAGAGGAGATTTTTCGAATGTTTAAAACAGACTTACAGATTGCGCAGGAATGTAACATGGAGCATATCCTGAAGGTTGCTGAAAAAGCAGGGATTCCCGAAGAATATGTAGATTGCTACGGCAAATACAAGGGCAAAATCAGCAGCAAATATTACGACAAAATCAAAGATAACCCCGATGCAAAGCTGATTCTGGTAACAGCGGTGAACCCTACCCCCGCAGGCGAAGGCAAAACAACCGTTACCATCGGCCTGACAGAGGCATTGCAGCAGAGGGGCAAGAATGCGATTACCTGCCTGCGTGAGCCTTCCTTGGGGCCCTGCATGGGCGTAAAGGGCGGCGCTGCCGGCGGCGGCTATGCACAGGTGGTTCCCATGGAGGATATCAACCTGCACTTTACCGGCGATTTGCACGCCATCACAACAGCAAATAACCTCTTGGCATCCATGGTGGATAACCACATTCAGCAGGGCAATGAGCTGAACATTGACCCCAGAAGAATTGCATGGAAGCGCTGTGTAGACCTGAACGACAGGCAGCTGAGAAATGTGATTTCCGGCTTGGGCGGCAAGGTAAACGGCGTACCCAGAGAGGACGCATTCCAGATTACCGTTGCTTCCGAAATCATGGCAATCTTCTGCCTTGCAAATGATTTGAAGCAGCTGAAGGAAATGCTGGGCAGAATCATCGTTGGCTACACCTATGAGGATGAACCTGTAACAGCAAAAATGATTGGCGCAGACGGCGCAATGACAGTTCTTTTGAAGGATGCACTGCAGCCTAACGTAGTGCAGACACTGGAAAACACACTGGCAATTATTCACGGCGGTCCCTTCGCAAACATCGCACATGGCTGTAACTCCGTTATGGCAACAAAAACAGCAATGAAAATTGCGGATTATGTTGTAACAGAGGCAGGCTTCGGTGCAGACCTGGGTGCTGAAAAATTCTTTGATATCAAGTGCCGTAAGGCAGGCCTGAAGCCCGATGTGGTTGTTCTGGTTGCAACTGTGCGTGCGCTGAAATATAACGGCGGTGTGCCGAAGGCAGATTTGTCCAATGAAAATCTGGATGCACTGGCAAAGGGCTTTGTGAATCTGGAAAAGCACATTGAAAACATCCAGAAATACGGCGTTCCCGTTGTGGTAACACTGAACCATTTCGTAGCTGATACAGATGCAGAGGTGGCTTATGTGAAGGAACGCTGCGAATCCATGGGCGCAACCTTTGCCGTAGCGAAGGTTTGGGCTAACGGCGGCGAGGGCGGCAAGGCTCTGGCTGAAAAGGTTCTGGAAACACTGGAAACAAAGGAAAGCAAATTCCATTTCCTGTATGAGGATGAACTGAATATCGTAGAAAAGGTAAATAAGGTATGCAAGGAAATCTATGGCGCAGGCACAGTCAACTTCTCTGCGGCAGCAAAGAAAACACTGGCACAGATTGACAAGCTGGGCTTTCACGATTTCCCTGTATGTATTGCAAAGACACAGTATTCTCTTTCCGATGATCCCAAGGTTCTGGGTCGTCCGGAAGGGTTCGAGGTAACAGTAAAAGAGATTCGTATTTCCGCAGGCGCAGGCTTTATCGTTGTACTGCTGGGCGATGTTATGACAATGCCCGGTCTGCCTAAGAAACCGGCTGCGCTGAATATCGACATTGACGATAACGGAAATGTGGTAGGTCTCTTCTAAGAAAAAGGGAGTTAAAAAGGATGAAAGCACAACTGATTGATGGCAAACGGATTTCTGCGGAAATTAAGGCAGAGGCGGCGGAGGAGGCAGCAGCATTAAAGGCAAAGGGTATCACACCCTGCTTAGCGGTTGTTTTGGTCGGCGATGATTCCGCCTCTCAGGTATATGTGAATAACAAGAAAAAGGCGTGTGAGGCAGTCGGGATTCGCTCGGTTTCCCATGTGTTGTCTGGGGGGACAACGGAGGAAGCACTTTTGGAGCTGATCGCCAAGCTGAACGCGGATCAGGACATTCATGGGATTCTGGTGCAGATGCCTGTGCCAAAGCAGATTGATGAACGAAAGGTTATTCTTGCCATCGACCCGAAGAAGGATGTGGATTGTTTCCATCCCGTAAACGTGGGCAATCTCCACACAGGCGGAGAGGGATTCCTTCCCTGCACCCCTGCGGGCATTATCGAACTGATTAAGCGCAGCGGTCATTCCATCGAAGGGAAGCAGTGTGTTGTGATTGGCAGAAGCAATATCGTAGGAAAGCCTGTAGCTATGCTGTTGATGCAGGAGAACGGCACTGTGACGATTTGCCATTCCAGAACAAGGAATCTGGCGGAAATCTGTCGGGGGGCAGATATCATTGTCAGCGCAGTGGGCAAGGTAAACACAGTGACGGCGGATATGGTAAAGGAAGGCGCGATTCTCATTGATGTTGGGATGAATCGCAATGAAGCAGGCAAGCTGTGCGGCGATGTGGATTTTGAGAACGTGAAGGAAATTGCAGGGGCGATTACACCTGTTCCCGGCGGCGTTGGCCCGATGACCATCGCTATGCTGATGAAAAACTGCAACATAGCCGCAAAAATCCAGAATGGATTGGAATAAAGAAGAATTGTAAGAAAATCTTAAGATGGATACCCTTGACTTTCAGAGAGAGCCAAGGGTATTCTTTTTATATAGAGAATGAACGGGAAGTGAGCGGAAAGGAAGTGTTTGTATGAAAAAAGGTGCTTTGAAGGGTATTGTATGCTTGGTTGTAATCGTGGTTATCTGGATGGCAGTTTCTTTTCGGAGCAAACCGCTTTCCGAGGAGGGGGAAATTTCCCTTGAGAATTTTGTGGTTTGCCGTGTGCAGGTGATGGAAATCATAAACGATACAGGCTATGTGAGTGGGGCAGAAATCAGAGAGAAGGAACGGATGCAGAAGGCACTGGATGCGTTGGGTGAAATAGAGGTCAGAAAAATGATGCCATGGGAAAAGCTGCTTTCCGACAGGCAGGAACAGGAACCGTATTATACAATGATGATTCGGTACGACAGCGAAACGGAAGGACGGTATGAGTCGCTCGCCTGCTGGGAGGGAGGACGCATTGATTTCAGAGATACCGCCTACATGATTACGGGAAAGGAGAAAACGAAGGCAACAGACCTACTGGAAGGGCTTTTGCAGGAATACGAAACAGCAGAATAAGGAAAAGCAACCCTCGATATTTTCGGGGGTTTTTCTTTGGCAGAAAGAGGGAAAAAGAATTTTGCGGAAATATAGCAATTTTCCCGGTTTTATAGTAAAATATAATGATGGAAAAAAGAGAAGATTTTAAGGAGGAATACAATGAGCAGAAAAATCGCATTCACCTCTTTGGGGTGCGATAAGAATAGAGTTGACAGTGAGGTTATGCTGGGGATTTTGCAGAAAAACGGCTACACAGCGGTAGCGGATGAGGCAGAGGCAGATATTATCGTGGTGAATACCTGCTGCTTTATCAAGGATGCTTTGGAAGAAAGCATTGAAACCATTCTGGAGATGGCCCAATATAAGAACCCTGATGTGGGGAACTGCAAGGGATTGATTGTGGCAGGCTGCTTAGGGCAGAGATACGAAAAGGAATTTTTCGATGAATTGCCGGAGGTGGATGCCATTATCGGCACAACAGCGTACGAATCTATCGCGGAAGTTGCGGATGAAATTCTGGGCGGCAAGGAGCAGGTGAAGCAGCTGGAAAGCATTGACCTTGCCATGCAGGATGGAAACGGCAAGCTGCGTGTGCTTTCGACCGCACCGTATTTTGCGTATCTGAAAATTTCCGAGGGCTGCGACAACCGTTGCACCTATTGTGTGATTCCGCAAATGCGTGGCAGACACCGCAGCAGAGAGCTGGAAAGCCTTGTGGAGGAAGCAACCCTTTTGGCACAGCAGGGCGTGAAGGAATTGGTAATTGTTGCACAGGATACCTCGATCTACGGCAGAGATTTATACGGCAAGCCGATGCTGGATGAGCTTCTGCGGCGGCTGAATGCTATTGAGGGGCTGGAGTGGATTCGCCTGTTGTATGCGTATCCCGAAACGCTGACAGAGGAAACCATTGAGGCAATGGCAAGCTGTGAAAAGGTTTGTCATTATATTGATATGCCGATTCAGCATGGAAATGATGCCGTACTGAAGCGCATGGGCAGAAAGAGCAGTCAGGCACTCATTCGGGAAAAGGTGGCAAGGCTGAGAGCGGCTATGCCCGATATTGCCATTCGTACGACACTGATTGTCGGCTTCCCCGGAGAGACAGAGGAAGAATTTGCGGATTTGCAGAGCTTCGTGCAGGAAATGAAATTCGACCGTCTGGGTGTGTTCTCCTATTCGCAGGAGGAAGGCACGGTTGCGGCGGAAATGGAAAATCAGATTCCGGAGGAAACGAAGGAAGAACGCAGGGATATCATCATGGATATACAGAAATCCATTGCGGCTGCGCTTTGTGAAAAAGAGGTCGGCAAGGTGATGGAGGTGCTGATTGAGGGCAAGCTGCCTGAAGAAAATATCTTCTGTGGCAGAACAAGACGGGATGCCCCCGAAATTGACGGTCTGGTATTTGTTTCCTCGGAGGAGGAGCTGTATTCCGGTGATTTTGTAACGGTAAGGATTCGTGAAGCAGGCGATTATGATTTGATGGGAGATGTGGTTTATGGATATGAATTTGGCGAATAAGCTGACCATGCTGCGCGTGGTTATGATTCCGGCATTCTTGCTGGTGCTGTTTCTGGCACCTGAGCCAATGAACAGATATATTGCAGTGATTATTTTTATCGTGGCATCCTTAACGGATATGCTGGATGGCAAGATTGCAAGAAAATACAACATGGTTTCCAACTTCGGGAAATTTATGGACCCTCTTGCGGACAAGCTGTTGGTGATGTCTGCATTGGTTTCCATGGTTGCTTTAAAGGACTTGGCGGCATGGGTGGTTATCGTGATTTTGGCAAGAGAATTTGCCATTACAGGCTTCCGTACTCTTGCGATGGAGGCGAATATCGTGATGGCGGCAAGCTGGTGGGGGAAGGTGAAAACCACCACGCAGATGATTATGATTCCTGTGCTGCTGCTGAATCTGCCGTTTGCGTGCATGCCTGTTCTGGAAAAGCTTCTGGTGATTCTGGCGGTATTCTTTACGATTTTCTCCGGCGCGGATTATATCATTAAGAATAAGCAGGTTCTGATGGGCTAAGAGAAAAATGAAAGAGAGCGCTTTGTTTGAAAAGGCTCTCTTTTTTATTTCGGAATATTGGAATCCGATGATAAAAACGGTACAATAGAGGAAAAGACACAAAGGAGGAAGAAACATGAAGGCAGAGATTCTTGCAGTTGGCACGGAGCTGCTGTTGGGGGATATTTTGAATACAAATGCACAGTTTCTGGCGCAGGAGCTGGCCAATCTGGGGATAGAGGTATATTATCAGACGGTTGTTGGGGATAACCCACAGCGTTTAAAGGATACGATTTTTCATGCCTTTTCCAGAGCGGATTTGATTATTACAACAGGCGGCTTAGGGCCGACAGAGGATGACCTGACGAAGGAAACGGCGGCGGAATATTTCGGGGAAAGGCTGATTCTGGATGAAAGAGCATTGGGCAGAATTCGGAAATATTTTGACCGCACAGGCAGAGTGATGACGGAAAACAACGTGAAGCAGGCAATGGTGCCGGAGAAAAACGGGATTGTGCTGTATAACGATAACGGCACGGCACCGGGGATTATTATGGAGAAGAACGGAAAGATGATTGTGATGCTGCCCGGCCCTCCGAGAGAAACGATTCCCATGTTCCAAAATCAGGTGAAGCCTTATCTGGCGAAGAAGCAGGAATTTACCTTTGTTTCCCGTATTCTGCGCGTGGCAGAGGTGGGCGAGAGTGCCATGGAGGAAAGGGTAAAGGATATCATTGATGCGCAGACCAACCCGACGATTGCGCCCTATGCGAAGGATGGCGAGGCAATTCTGCGCATTACGGCAAAGGCAAGGGACGAGGAGGAAGCAAATCGACTGATTGACCCTGTTGCGGCGGTATTGAAGGAAAGATTGGGCGATGCGGTCTATGGCGAGGGCGAAACCGATTTGGAAACCGTTGTGGCAGAACAGCTGTTGCAAAAGCAACTCACGTTAGCGGTGGCGGAATCCTGCACCGGCGGTATGATTGCGTCTAATCTGGTGGAATATCCGGGAATTTCTGCGGCACTTGTGGAGGGCTGTGTGACCTATTCCAATGAGGCGAAAATGCACAGACTCGGCGTAAAGGCGGAAACACTGGAGAAATACGGCGCAGTCAGCGAGGAAACGGCGAAGGAAATGGCGGAGGGCATTGCGAGAACAAGCGGCGCAGACATCGGCGTGGCAACTACGGGCGTTGCAGGTCCGGAAAGCAGCGAGGGCAAGCCGGTCGGTCTGGTTTATATTGCGATTGCTTATAAAGGAAAAACGGAGGTGTACACCTGCCATTTTGTCGGGAAGCGGAACAAAATCAGAGAACGTGCGGCATATACTGCGCTGAACCGGCTGAGGAAGGTAATCAATGATGAAGCATAAGGGGGATTGGCTGCTGCTTCTGGCGGCATTTATCGGCGGCGGCGGATTTATCAGCCTGAAATATCTTCTGGATTGGGGATATGACCCGTTTCAGGTGATTTTCGGGCGTTTTCTGACGGCATCCGTCTGCATGTGTCTGGTTTATTGCAAACGGTTGAAACGAATTACCAAAGAGGAATGGAGGGTCGGCAGTATTTTGGGGGCATTGCTTGCGGCAATGTTTCTTCTGATGACGGTTGGGCTACAATACACCACGCCATCGGTCAATGCGTTTCTGGTGAATATTCCTGCGGTCATTGTGCCGTTTGTCTGCTGGGGTGTGTTCAGGCAGAAGCCGAATCGGAACTGCTTTCTGGCGGCGGGGATGACGCTCTTTGGCGTTTGCTGCCTTTCTCTGACGGCGGATTTTCGTCTGGATTTCGGGGCAGGGCTGTCACTCTTGGCTGCGGTGGCGTTTTCGCTGCAAATGGCGTTTCTGGGGAATCTGACCAAGGACTGCGATTCTGTGCATATTGCGATTGTGGAGAATCTTTCGACCCTTGCGGTGATGACGGTGATTCTGATGTTTACGGGATGGGATATGCCGCCTCTGACATTGCCTGCCTTCGGAAACTTTTTCTACGCAGGGGCATTTTGCACCGCGCTTTATTTTGTGCTGCAAAGCATCGGACAGCAAAGCACTGCGCCGAACAAGGCGGCAATCATCATTACAACGGAATCTATTTTTGCGGCGGTATTTTCTGCGATTTTATACGGCGAACGGATGCACTTCAGGGGATATCTGGGGTGTGCGGTGATTTTTGCGGCAATGGCTTTGGCGGAAAAGCCTGTGCAGGAGAGAAAATAGCCGTTGACAAGGCGAACAAAATCGAATAGAATGAAAAAAAAGAGAACAAATATTCGTGAATATAAACAGAATCCGATAGGGTTTGGAAAGGTGGAAATAAAATGGCGGCAAAGGCACAAAAGGAAGATGTAAAATTTGAAGATAAGCAAAAGGCACTGGATGCGGCACTAAGCCAGATTGAGAAGCAGTTTGGCAAGGGTGCGGTAATGAAGCTGGGGGATAATAATGCAAAAATGGCGGTTGAGGTTGTGCCGACCGGCTCTCTGAGCCTGGATTTGGCGTTGGGGGTTGGCGGTCTGCCGAAGGGCAGAATCGTTGAGGTTTATGGCCCTGAATCCTCCGGTAAGACAACGGTTGCCCTGCACATGGTGGCAGAGGTGCAGAAGCGCGGCGGCATTGCAGGGTATGTGGATGCGGAGCATGCGATGGACCCCACTTATGCAAAGGCGCTGGGGGTTGATATTGATAACCTCTATATTTCTCAGCCGGATGACGGCGAACAGGCGTTGGAAATCACCGAAACCATGGTACGCAGCGGTGCGATTGATATTGTGATTGTGGACTCTGTAGCGGCATTGGTGCCCCGTGCGGAAATCGAGGGCGAAATGGGTGATTCCCACATGGGCTTGCAGGCAAGACTGATGAGCCAGGCATTGAGAAAGCTGACAGGTATTACCAATAAATCGAATTGTACGGTTGTTTTCATCAACCAGCTGCGTGAGAAAATCGGCGTAACCTTCGGCAATCCCGAAACCACAACGGGCGGCCGCGCACTGAAATTCTATTCCTCTATCCGTATGGAAATCAGAAAGGCGGATGTGCTGAAGCAGGGGACGGAAATTGTCGGCAACCGCACAAAGGTAAAGGTTGCGAAAAACAAGGTAGCACCTCCCTTCAGAACAGCCGAGTTTGATATTATCTACGGCAAGGGCATCTCCAAGGAGGGGGATATTCTGGATCTGGCGGCAGATGTGGATATCGTAAACAAGAGCGGCGCATGGTATGCCTATAAGGAAACCCGTATCGGGCAAGGGCGTGAAAACGCAAAGCAGTTCCTGCGCGAGCATCCCGAAATGTGCGCGGAAATCGACCATCTGGTGCGCGTGCATTATGGACTGGAGCAGAATCAGGCTGCCCCGCAGACAGCAGAAGCGGCAGATGCAGCCGAAGCACCTATCACGGAAACAGAATTTTAAAATTATAATCAAAAAATTATAATTAAAAAATTGCAAAAAAAGAACCCTTCGTATGGAAAAAATACGGAGGGTTTTTCTGTTAAAATTATGTAGTATTATGCAAATACAAGCTGCACCAGAACCATATAGCAGACAGTGCCGCAGAAAATGCTGATGAGAGTGCTTCTTTTCCAGAGGTGCAGAATGGCTGTTACCGCGGAGGCAATCAAGAGCGGCGCAAAGCCTGCCGCAGAGGAAAAAGAAATGCCCTTCAGACAATAAATGACAAGGGTTGCCATAATTGCCATCGGAAGCACACGCCCCAGATAGCGTACAGGCTCTGGAACGGCTCTGCCGCTGAAAATGAGGAAGGGCAGGGCACGCTCCAGAAGGGTGCAGATGCCGCAGACGGCAATGATTGCAATAGATTGCATTGTAGTTAAAACCATTTACGCTTCCTCCTTTTCTTCTTTTACAGCTTTTACAGGCTCGATACGGTGACGCAGGATGCTTAAAAGAGCAACGGTAATCACCAGCGAAGGCAGAATGAAATTGCTTGGCCCGAAGATAAGCAGACAGACGATGGCGGAAACAAAGGCAAGCCATGCCGGCAGGCGGTTATCCGCGCCAAGTATCTGCTCTATCAGGATAACGATGAAAAGGGCGGTCAGCGCAAAATCAATGCCTGTGGTGTTGAAGGGAAGCATGCTCCCAATCAGCGCACCGATGATGCTCAGGATAATCCAATAGGAGATGGACAGAAACGCCGTCAGCACATACGCCCATTTTTCATTGACATCCGACTCGAAATGATGCGAACAGTGGAGGGAATAATTTTCATCCGTCAGGGAATAGATGAGAAAATATTTCCAAGGCCCGAAGGTGCGGAATTTTTCGATGAAGGACAGCCCATAGAAAATATGACGGCTGTTGAGCAGGAGTGACATAATCGCAACGGTCAGAAGCGAAACGCCGCCGGCGAAGAAGGTCACCATCAGATATTGCAGAGAGCCTGCCAAAACGAAAATGCTGCATGCGCCTGTCCAGACGAAATTATAGCCGCAGTTCTGCATCAGTACCCCGTAGGCAAGGGCAACGGGGATATAGCTGATGAGGATGGGAAGGCTGTGCTTGAGTGCGTAACGAAAGGCTTTTGCCATAAATCATGCTCCTTTCTGAAGGTATCTTATTTACTCATTTTTCATTTGTTGGATACGGGCTTCGTCGGGGGTGATGTAAATGGTTTTATTCGTCAGATAAATCACCATGCCCGGCTTTGCGCCGTTTGGTTTTTTGATATTTTTTCTCTGGGTATAATCCACAGGAACCATGCTGCTGTTTTTCGCTTTACTGTAGAAGGCGGCAAGGTTTGCGGCTTCCTCCATCGTGGCTTCGGGCAGCTCGCTTTGCCCGTTGGTGCGGATGATGACATGGGAGCCGGGGATATCCTTCGTGTGCATCCAGAGGTCTGTCGGCTCGGCGGTGCGCAGCGTCAGCTCGTCATTTTGCAGATTGCTTTTCCCGACCAGAATTTCATACCCATCGGAGGAAATATAACGCAGGGGCTTTGCCCTTTTCGGCTTCGGCTGTCCTTTTTTCTGTGCCTGCCTGCGGATGAAGCCGCTTTCCGCTAATTCTGTGCGGATTTCGGAAAGATCGGCATCCTCCTTGGCGTTTTCCAGTGCATTGAGGACGCTTTCCAGATACGCCAGCTCCTCGTTATTCTGTTTTTCCTGTATTTCCAGTGCCGCAAGGGTACGCTTTGCCTTGTTGTATTTTGCAAAATATTTCTGTGCATTTTCCGCAGGTGTTTTTGCGGGGTCAATGGCAATTTCGATTTCGGGCATGGACTCCTCGTAATAATCAATGGTTTTGAAGGTTGTTACGCCCTGCGGAACGGCATAGATATTGGCAGTCAGAAGCTCGCCCTTTTTCTTCCATAAATCCATGCCCTTTGTTTCGCGGCGTGTTTTCAGCTGAATTTCCTTTTTCTTCACACAGCGTTCGATATGATTGGTTACCAGCTTTCGCATATCCTGCGCCTTCTGGCGGATATGTGCCGCATTATCACGCTCCTGATAAAAGCCCTCCAGAAGGGCGGAAACGGAAGGAAAGGGCTTTGCGGCAAGGCCTTGAAATTGCTGCATTTTCAGAACGGCAAAATCGACAATGCGATTATTTTCCTTCTGATTTTCCTTCTGATAATAAATGGCAGGATAATAGTCTTCCGCTTTGACCTCCTGCATGGTTTTTTCAAAGGCGGCAAAGAGCCGTTCACTGTTTTCCAATGTGGTTTCCTGACAGGAATCCGAAGCATCCAACCCTGCGCGGGTGCAGATTTCGCCTGCCATGACAGGGCTGATGCCGGTGTAGGTTTGATAAAGAAATTCCTGCAGCCTTCTGCCTTCCTGCAAATGCAGGGAAAAGAGGAAATCCGCCTGTTCGGCAAGGAGGGGGTTTTTCTTATCCTGCGAAGGGGGGAAAACATATTCCTTGCCGGGGAGTACCTCTCGGACAGAGCTTTTCTCATGGGTGACACGCTTGATGGAATCCAGAATTTTGCCGGTTTCATCGGTCAGGATAAGGTTGCTGTGCTTGCCCATGATTTCCAGAATCAGATTTTTTGTAGTGATATCACCCATTTCGTTGGCGGATTCAATCCTGAGGATGATGATACGCTCGAAATTCGGCTGCACAATATCTATAATTTTGCCGCCCGCGATATGCTTGCGCATGACCATGCAGAATAAGGGCGCGGTCATAGGATTTTCGCGGCTGCTTTCGGTCAGGTGGATACGGGGATGGGCAGAGTTGGCGGAAATGATGATTTTCTTTGCGCCGCTGCCAAGCCCACGAATTGACATACGAATTTCATCCGCAAGGGGCTGATGGATTTTATCGATACGCCCACCTAAAAGGGCTGCTTTGAGTTCTGATACGATGGCAGAGGTTGTAATGCCGTCCAGTGCCATAAGGAACACCTCCTTGAATACATTTGGTTAATTCATAATTTTAACATAGGATTTTCTTTTTTGCATTATTTTTTCAAACGGATTACCAAGAAAAGCAGTAGGATTTGCAAAAAAATTCCAAAATGAAGGAAATATTAAAAAATGATTAAAAATAGTGGATACAATTTGCGGTTTTCCTTGCTATTTGGCGGACACTTATGTATAATAAAACAACGATTTTTGGAACGAAGCATAGAAAGGAACCGAAACATGAGTGCAAGTGTAAGAAGCATGACAGGCTATGGACGCGGCGAGCATATCGCAGAGGAAAGAAAGTTTACGGTGGAAATGAAATCCGTAAACCATCGTTATAATGATATGACGATTAAGCTGCCCCGTTCTCTGGCAGGTCTGGAGGATAAAATCAAAAAAAGAATCATGCATGAGGTATTTCGCGGCAAGACTGATGTGTATATCAGCTTTGAAACCTTTTCCGCAGCGGATGTAGAGGTAAAGCTGAACGAAGCACTGGCGGCGGCATATATCGAAAAGCTGAAGCTGATAGAAGAAAAATTCGGCATCTACAGCGAAAATAAGCTGGAGCTGGCGGCAAAATTCCCCGATGTGATTACGGTGGAGAAGGCGCAGCAGGAGGAGGAAGTCATCTGGGAGGCGCTGGTGCCTGCACTGGATGAGGCAGTGGAAAAATTCGTTGCCATGCGTACCGTTGAGGGCGAAAATCTGAAAAAGGATATCCTTTTGAAGGGCGAACGCATCAGGACGCTTGTGGCAGAGGTGAAGGAACGCTCCCCTCTGGTGGTTGTGGAATATCAGGAAAAGCTGAATAACCGCCTGAAGGATTTGCTGGGCGGCGTTGATGTTGATCCACAGCGCATTGCGGCAGAGGTTGCGGTTTTTGCAGACCGCGGCTGCGTGGATGAGGAAGTGACCAGACTGGAAAGCCATCTGATTCAGCTGAAGGATATTCTGGATGGTGGCGGACAGGTAGGACGTAAGCTGGACTTTCTGATTCAGGAAATGAACAGAGAATCCAACACCATCGCATCCAAGGCGAATGATATTCAGATTGTAAAGGCCACGATTGAACTGAAAAGTGAAATCGAAAAAATCAGAGAACAGATTCAAAATTTGGAGTAACAGCCTTTTTTCGCAATAAAAAAGAAAGGCTATTTATAGGATAAAGGGGAAATACACATGAATAAACAGGAAATACACATGAATAAACAGGGTATTTTATTGATTATCTCCGGTCCTTCCGGTTCCGGCAAAGGGACGATTGTAGAGCGTCTTTGCGAGAAGAACAATTTTTCGCTTTCCATTTCCGCAACAACAAGAAAGCCCAGAGAATATGAGAAGGACGGGGTGCATTATTTCTTCCATACCAGAGAGGAATTTGAGAAAATGCGCGACCGCAAGGAGCTTCTGGAATGGGCGGAATTCTGCGGCAATTATTACGGCACACCCAGAAAATATGTAACAGAACAGCTGATGGCAGGCAATAATGTCATTCTGGAGATTGAGGTACAGGGTGCGCTGCAGGTAAAGAAAATTTACCCCGAAGGCGTGCTGATTTTCATGGTTCCGCCCAATCTGGAGGAGCTGGGCAACCGCCTGACCAAACGCGGCACCGAGGATAAGGAAACCATCAACAAACGATTGCGCCGCGCATTGGAGGAGATGGAGCTGGTAGAGGAATACGATTATCTGGTCATCAATGACACCGTAGAGCAGGCAACTGAGGATATGCTGACTATCGTTGCGGCAGAAAAGATGAAATGCAGCAGAAATAAAAATATCAAAAAGATTTTCAAAGGAGAGATGTAATATGTTAAGACCTTCTTATTCCGATATTCTGGAGGTTATCACACAGGATTCCGAGGATATTACCATTGCCAGCAGATATACCATCGTGATTGCGGCGGCAAAAAGAGCAAGACAGCTGGTAGATCATCAGCAGCCCATGATTGACCATATTGAGGTGGATAAGCCCGTTTCCATCGCAGTCAATGAAATTTACGAAGGAAAGCTGAAAATCCGCGAGGGCAAGCCTGAGGAAGAGGACAAAGAGGTTGCACTGGCAGAGGTTGATTTTGCAAGCATGGCAGAGGAAACCGAGGAAGAATAATATGTAAGGAAAATAGCCCGTTTTTACGGGCTGTTTTTGTAGGGAGGTGAGAAGTGATGTATGCGAAGGTGATTGTTGGGCTGAATCAGCCGGAAATGGATAAGCTGTTTGATTATCGGATTCCCGAAGGGATGGCAGTGGAAATCGGTGTAAGGGTGATTGTGCCATTTGGCAGCCGCAACAAAAAGGCGGAGGGCTATGTCATTTCTCTTTCCGAAAAAACAGAGGTGCCTGCGGATAAAATCAAGGAGCTTCTTGAGGTTCTGGATGAGGGCAGACCAACCTTTACCCCTGCCCTTCTGGATTTGGCGGAATGGATGAAGGAACGCTATTTCTGCACGCTGAACCAATGCCTGCAGGCAATTATGCCGCCCGGCATCCGCACAAAAAGCAGCTGGACAGTCAGCCGAAAATCGCTTGATGCTGAAACGAAGCTGACCCCGAAGGAAACGGCGCTGCTTGCATTATTCGGGGAACGAAGGGAAATTCCCTTGGAGGAGGTACAGGCGGAATTCGGCGGAGATTGCCTGACATTTCTGCGGAAGGCAGAGGGAAAGGGGCTGCTTGCGCTGAAGCAGGAGCTGCACCGCAGTGAATACAAAAACGAAAAACGGCTCTATTCTCTGGACAGAGACCATCCCCTTCTGGAAGCGGCATGGAAAAAGGCGGAGAAGGAGAAGCGTCTGGAGGGGCAAAGGCTGCTGTTGGAGTACCTCGCAAGCGGCAGAGAAGCAACTGCCGCAGAGCTGAAGGAAGCCCTCGGCATTACGGATTCTCCCATCAAAACCCTGCTGAAAAAGGGCATCCTGCGGGAACGGAGGCAGACGGAACGGCGAAATGTCTTTGATGCGGATACGGTGGAACGGACGCAGCCCTTTACCCCGACGGCAGAGCAGGCGGCGGCGCTTTCTGCTTTGCATCGGGAATTGGAGCAGAAGGAAAAAAAGCCTGTACTTCTGCATGGCGTGACGGGCAGCGGCAAAACGGAGATTTATATGCAGATCATTGCGGAGGTTCTGACGAGGGGCGAGCAGGCGATTGTGCTTGTGCCGGAGATTGCCTTAACCCCTTTGCTTGCGGAGCGGTTCGTTTCCCGCTTTGGGGCGGCAGTCAGCGTGACGCACAGCCGCCTTTCCATGGGGGAGAGAGTTGACCAGTGGAAAAAGGCAAGGGATGGCGAAATTTCGGTTGTGATAGGCGCACGGTCGGCGTTGTTTCTGCCGTTTCCGAAGGTTGGCGCAATTATCATGGATGAGGCACACGAGAACAGCTATGTTTCGGATATTACCCCGAAATATGATACGAAGGACGTTGCGGCGGCGCTGGCAAAACGCTATGGCGCGCTCTTTCTGATGGGGACGGCAACGCCCGATTTCATCAGCTATTACAAAGCAAAACAGGGAGAATTTCTGCTGCTGGAATTAAAGGAGCGGACGGGCGGCGGCGTTCTGCCGCGGATGCTTGTGACGGATATGCGAAAGGAGCTGGCAGAGGGCAACCGTTCTGCGTTCGGCAGAGCATTGCAGGAGGAAATCCGCAGGAATCTGGAGAAGGGCGAGCAGACGATGCTCTTTCTGAACCGCAGAGGGTATGCAACCTTTGTTTCCTGCCGCAGCTGTGGGCATGTGATGAAATGCCCGGAATGTGACCTGACATATACCTATCATGCGAAGGAGCATGCGCTGGCTTGCCATTATTGCGGCAGGAGAGCCCCTTTGCCGAAGGTCTGCCCCGTCTGTGGCTCGAAGTATATTCGTTATTTCGGCACAGGGACACAGAAAATAGAGGAGGAAGCAGGAAAGCTGTTTCCCGAAGCAAGGATTCTGCGGATGGATTTGGACACCACGCTGACAAAGCACAGCCATGAAAAAATTCTTGCGGCATTTGCGGCAGGAGAAGCGGATATTCTGATAGGGACGCAGATGATTGCCAAGGGGCACGATTACCCCAATGTGACACTGGTGGGCATTATGGCGGCGGATTTATCCCTGAATGCGGACAGCTTTACGGCGGCGGAAACGGGCTTTCGGCTGATGCTGCAGGCGGCAGGACGTGCCGGCAGAAGGGATGACAGAGGACGCGTGTTTCTCCAGACCTATCAGCCACAGCACTATGCGGTGCAGTATGCCGCGAAGCAGGATTATGAAGGCTTTTATGAGGAAGAAATGCTCATGCGGCAGATGATGGGCTATCCGCCTTTTTCCGCCTTTTTCAGTATTCTGCTGACAGGTGCGGCGCAGGAGGAAGTGGCACAGGCGGCGCAGGAGCTGGCAGAACGACTGGCACAGGCGGATGAGGAGGAGATTGCAACGATTCTCGGGCCGACGGCACTGCCGAAATTTCGCGGAGAATACCGCTACCAAATTATTGTGAAGGCGGCGGAGGAGGAACCCCTGCGGCAGCTGGTTCTGCCGACAGCGGAGCGGATGAAGAAGGAGCGAAGCCGTAATGTGCGCGTAGGTTTGGCGCTTAACCCGACCAATATTGTATAAAGCAGAAAAAAATGTTATAATATTTCATTGGAAAACGAAAAACGCGCTTTCCGTTTCTGTTTCAGATAAATTTACAAAAAGTTTTTTGTTTGTTCAAATTTTGGAGATATTATAGAATTAGGAGGAAGAAAAAATGGCAATTCGTAATATTCGTATCAGCACAGATGAGGTGCTGAGAAAAACCTGCAAACCGATCAAGGAAATTACCCCTAACCTGCTGACACTGCTGGATGATATGGCGGATACCATGTATGAGGCAAACGGCGTTGGTTTAGCCGCACCACAGGTAGGGATTCTGAAAAGAGCCGTTGTCATTGATATCGGCGAGGGCCTGGTGGAGCTTTTGAACCCTGTCATTCTGGAAACGAGCGGTTCTCAGACTGACGAGGAGGGCTGCCTGAGCCTGCCCGGACAATCTGCCCCTGTGGAACGTCCCTATTATGTGAAGGCAAAGGCGATGGACAGAGAGGGCAATGAATTCATCATCGAGGGGGAAGAACTGATGGCACGCGCATTGTGCCATGAGATTGACCATCTGGATGGGATTCTGTATATTGATAAGGCACTGCCGAGAGAGGAAGCGTAAGGAGGAATACCGATGAGAGTGATTTTTATGGGAACGCCCGATTTTGCGGTACCTTCCTTACAGGCATTGCTAACAAGGCATGAGGTTATGGCAGTGGTGACACAGCCCGATAAGCCCAAGGGCAGAGGGAAAAAGCTGCGGCCCACACCCGTAAAGGCAGTGGCACTGGAGCATGGGATTCCTGTTTTGCAGCCTGTGAAGGTACGCGAACCGGAGGTTATCGAACAGCTGCGCGGCTATGGCGCGGATTTGATTGCCGTTACTGCATTTGGGCAGATTTTGCCGGAGGAAATTCTGAATATGCCGAAATATGGCTGTATCAATGTGCATGGATCGCTTCTGCCGGAATACAGAGGGGCGGCACCGATGCAGCGCGCCATTATTGACGGCAAGAAGGTAACAGGCATTACCACGATGTTCATGGCAAAGGGCATGGATACGGGGGATATGCTTTTGAAAACGGAAGTGGAGATTCTTCCGACAGATAATTTTGAGGATCTGCATGATAAAATGGCGGTGGCAGGCGCAGCACTGCTTCTGGAAACGATTGACGGACTGGAAAAGGGCACAATTACACGGACACCGCAGGATGATGCACTGGCAACCCATGCGCCCATGATTCATAAGGAGACAGGACATATTGACTGGAGCAAAGGCGGACAGCAGATTATTGATCTGATGCGCGGAATGTATCCCGGACATGGCGCATACGCTGTTTTGGGAGAGGAGCCGCTCAAGATGTTCTGGGCAGAGGCGGAAAATAAAAGCTACCCCGATGCGGCATTTGGCGAAATCGTAGAGGTGACAAAAAAGGACTTTGCGGTAAAATGTGGCGATGGAATTTTGCGTATCAAAGAGGTGCAGGCGCGCGGCGGCAAGAAGATGGCGGCGGATGCGTATCTGCGTGGGCATGAAATGCAGACAGGCATTTTGCTTGGCTAAGGCTTGAATAGGAAAGTTCCAAACAGATAGGAGGAACCGATATGTATTATGGTTATGGATATGGATACGACAGCATGTACTTTTTGGTGCTTCTGGCATTCATTTTTTCGATGGTTGCGCAGATGAAGGTATCCGGTACATTTAAGAAATATGCGAAAATCAGAAACAGACGAGGCTTAACGGGGGCGCAGGTGGCAGAGCAGATGATGCACAACGCAGGCATTTATGATGTGAGCGTGCAGCGCGTGGCAGGCAACCTGACAGACCATTATGACCCCAGAACAAAGACACTGCGCCTGTCCGAAAGCGTGTATGACAGCACATCGGTAGCGGCGGTCGGCGTAGCGGCGCACGAGACAGGGCATGCCATTCAGCATGATGTGGGCTATGCACCGCTGGCACTGCGGAGCTTTTTCGTGCCTCTGGCAAACTTCGGTTCCAGACTGGCAATCCCCCTGATTCTGATTGGGTTTATTTTCAGCGGCGGCGGCAGCACATTGGTGACACTGGGGATTCTGTTCTTCTCCCTTTCCGTTGTGTTTACGATTATTACACTGCCTGTGGAATTCAACGCATCCAGAAGGGCGATTCGCCTGCTGGCAGATGACGGGTTTCTGGACAGCGACGAAATCGGCGGCGCGAAAAAGGTGCTGAGTGCGGCGGCAATGACCTATGTTGCGGCGGCATTTGCGGCAATCGCACAGCTTCTGAGACTGGTTGCCATCTTTGGCAGAAGAAACGATTAAAAAAGAAAGGCTAATCTGATTGCGGATTAGCCTTTTGGTGTTTTTGCGGATGCCTCTTTTTTGTCGAAATAGGGGCGAAATGATTGAAGAATCCTCTATTTTGTCGTATAATATTATGTTGAGACAGAATGGCTTGAACGGAAGGAATGGAAAAAATGATCCAAATCAATCCAAGAGAGATTGCGGCAGAGGCGCTCATGGAAATCATGACGGCGGATGCCTATAATACAATGACACTGCGCCGCCTGCTGCGGCAAAACGGTGCGATGTCCAGACAGGACAGAGCCTTTGTGACGGAGGTAGTAAACGGTACACTGCGCAATTTGATTTATATTGACCATGTGCTGAATACCTTTTCCAAAACAAAAACGGAAAAAATGAAGCCGTGGCTGCTGGCAGTGCTGCGGACGGCGGTGTATCAGATGTACTTCATGGACGTACCGGATGCAGCGGCGTGCAATGAGGCGGTGAAGCTGGCATCGGTCAGAGGATATGGCTCTTTGAAGGGCTTTGTGAACGGCGTACTGCGCACGGCGACCAAGAAAAAGCAGGCGATTCCCCTGCCTGAGAGGGGAACGCCGGAATATCTTTCTGTGGCGTATTCCCATCCGCTGTGGCTGGTGCGGATGTGGATTGCCTATTATGGCTACGAAGAAACGGAGCAAATTTGTGCGTATGATAATCAGTCCCCCGATGTGACGATTCGGGTGAATACGCTGAAAACGAATACGCAGGCTTTGAAAAAGAAGCTGGAGCAGGCAGGTGTGCATGTGGCAGAGGGCAGAATCTGCGCGGATGCACTGCATCTGACGAAAACGGCGGATTTAAGCCGCTTGGATGCCTTCAAAGAAGGGCTGTTCCATGTGCAGGATGAAAGCTCTCAGCTCGCGGTACGGGTGCTAGACCCGAAAAAAGGCGAGGAGATTTTAGACATGTGTGCCGCGCCGGGCGGGAAAAGCTTTACGATTGCGGAGCGGATGGAAAACGAGGGCAGTCTGCTTTCCTGCGATATTTATGCGCATAAAATCGACCTGATGGAGGAGGGCGCGGAACGCCTTGGCATTTCCATCATGCAGTGCAGGGTGAAGGATGCGGCGGCTAAGGAGGAAAGCCCGAAGCGGTTTGACCGCGTGCTGGCGGATGTGCCTTGCTCCGGTCTGGGGCTGATGCGAAAGAAGCCGGATATCCGCCTGAAAAAGGACGGAAACGAGATTGACAGCCTGACAAAAATCCAGAGGGAAATTCTGGAAAATGCGGCAGGCTATGTGAAAAAGGGCGGCGTTCTGGTTTACAGCACCTGTACGCTTTGCCGAAAGGAAAATGAAAAGAATCTGGAATGGTTTCTGAAAGACCACCCCGATTTTACGGCGGAGGATATTTCGGAATTTCTGCCCGAAGGCTGGGATACGGAAACGGCGAAAAAGGGATATCTGACCCTGCTGCCCCATAAAACAGGAACAGACGGATTTTTCATTTCAAAATTAAGAAGAAAGGATTGAGATATGGAAAAGGTTGATATCAAATCCATGGACATAACCGAATTGCAGGAGCTTTTGCGGGAATTGGGTGAGCCGAAATTTCGTGCGAAGCAGCTTTTCGATTGGCTGCACGCAAAGCAGGTGGACAGCTTTGCCGAAATGACGAATCTTTCCAAGAGCCTGCGGGAAAAGCTTGGCGAAACGGCAGCAATCAATGGCGTGAAAATCGTGCGGCGGCTGGTTTCGCAGATTGACGGCACGAGAAAATATCTTTTTGCGCTTTCGGATGGCGCAATTATCGAAAGTGTATTGATGAAATATGAGCATGGCAATACGGTCTGCATTTCGACGCAGGTCGGCTGTCGGATGGGCTGCAAGTTCTGCGCATCCACATTGGACGGCGTGGAACGCGGACTGACGGCAGGGGAAATGCTTTCCCAGATTTATGCGATTCAGAAGGACTGCGGCGAGCGGGTACACGGTACGGTACTGATGGGCAGCGGCGAGCCTCTGGATAATTATGACAATGTTCTGAAGTTTTTGCGTCTGATTAACGACCCGAATGGGCAGAATATGGGACAGAGACATATTACGCTTTCGACCTGCGGTCTGGTGGAAAAAATTTATGCGCTGGCGGAGGAAAATTTGCAGATTACACTGGCGGTTTCCCTGCATGCGCCGAATGATGAAATCCGCACGCAGACTATGCCTGTGGCAAAGTTGTATGATATGGACAGACTTTTGCAGGCGTGCAGGGAGTACGCAGAGAAAACAAAACGCCGCATTACCTTTGAATATGCGCTGATTCATGGCGTGAATGACGGGGATGCACATGCGCGGGAGCTGGCCGGAAGGCTGAGAGATATGCTCTGCCATGTGAACCTGATTCCCGTCAATGACGTAAAGGAGCGCAATTATATCAAAAGCTCTGCGGAGCGGGTAAAACGGTTTGCATCTATTCTGAGTGAAAATGGTGTGGAAACCACAGTCAGACGAAAGCTGGGCAGTGATATTGATGCTGCCTGCGGTCAGCTGAGAAGAAGCCACATCAAGGAAAAGGCTAGGGAGGAATAGGATGCGGGAAAATAAGCGGCAGGGAGGTGGAGCAGCGTTGAAAGCAGTTGGAATGAGCGACATTGGAAAATGCCGCAAAAATAATGAGGATGCCTATTACATTTCGGCAGGGGAAGACCCTGCGGAAAATTTATATCTGGTTGCCGATGGGATGGGTGGCTGCAACGCGGGAGAAATCGCGAGCAGCTGTGCAATCGAAGGCTTTCTGGAGCATTTCTGGAAGGAAATGAAGCATGCAGAAAATGACGACATGCTGGATTTGATGACAGGTGCGATGGCAGCTGCGAATCGGACGGTTTATGAAAAATCCAATTCCGACAGGGAGTTTGCGGAAATGGGAACAACCATCGTTGCAGCGGCGGTGCGTGAGGAGAAGCTTTATGTTGCCTATGTGGGGGACAGCAGAGCTTACCTTTTTCGCAAAAAGGAGATGCAGCCTCTCACCACAGACCATTCCTATGTGATGGAGCTGGTGAAGATGGGGAGCATTACGAAGGAGGAAGCGGCAATGCACCCCAAAAGAAACGTGATTACGCGCGCCATTGGGATTCGGGATACCGTGGAGACGGATACGGTGATTCATCCCGTGCAGAAGGGAGACATCGTTTTGCTTTGCACAGACGGGCTTTCCGGTATGCTGAAGGATGAGGAAATGGCGAAGATTTTGAGTAAGCGGATCGCCCTGGACAAAAAAGCGGCAATTCTGGTGGAGGAAGCGAATCGGCAGGGGGGACATGACAACATTTCCCTTATTCTGGTTGAGATATAAGTAGGAGGTTACAAACTGATGTTATTGAATCCGGGTACTGTCCTAAGCGGCAGATACGAAATATTAGAAAAAATCGGTTCCGGCGGCATGGCAGTTGTTTACAGAGGCAGAGACAGAAAGCTGGATCGTTATGTTACGGTGAAGGTTTTGCGAGAGGAATTTGTCGGGGACGAGGAATTTATTGAACGCTTTCGTTCCGAGGCCTGCTCCGTTGCGAGATTATCCCATCCCAATATCGTAAGAGCGTATGATGTGGGCGAGGACGGGGATATTAAGTATATCGTAAACGAATACATCCACGGGGATACACTGAAAAAGGCAATCAAGGAAAAAGCACCCTTTGATTCCCGTTCTACTATCAATGTGGCAATTCAGATTGCCTCTGCGCTGAGTCAGGCGCATAAGGCACACATCGTACATAGAGATATCAAGCCGCAGAATATTCTGGTGGGGACAGACGGTGTGGTAAAGGTGACGGATTTTGGCATTGCCAGAGCGGCAACCGCGTCCACCATGACAACAACGGCAAATGCGGCGGGCTCTGTGCATTATTTCTCCCCTGAGCAGGCAAGAGGCGGCTATGTGGATGAAAAAAGCGATATCTATTCTCTGGGTATCACGATGTTTGAAATGATTACAGGCGTATTGCCGTTTCAGGGCAACAATTCCGTCAGCATTGCATTGATGCATATCAATGACGAGCTGCCGGATATCCGCCAGTATAACCCGAACTGTACGCGCTCTCTGGAGGGGATCATCCGCAAGGCAACGATGAAAAAGGCAGATGAACGCTATGCAAGCATTGACCTTCTCTTGGCAGACCTGATTCGTGCCAGAGCGGAGCTGAACGGTTCCGCAAAGGAAGAAAAGCCTGCGGAAAAGAAAGCGGCAGCGGTTGGTGCAGCGGCGGCTGGTGCGGCAGGCGTGCGGATGTCCAGAAGGGCAGAGGCGGCAGCCAGACTGCGTGAAGCGCAGGAGAAAACGGAAATGGAAAAGGCGGCACAGGCCGCAGTGGAAACACCGCAGGAAACAAAGCCGGCTGACCCGAAGGAGTTGGAATATATCCGCAGCCACGCGGAGCGTCCACATGCGGAACACAGCTATGCAGAACACGCACATGCGGAGGGACACCATGCAAGCCACCGCCATGCGGCGGAAAACGCAGCTGAGCCGCTTGATGATTTCGCACAGGAGAACCCTGTGGAGGAGGAGGCACATACCCCTCTGGCAGGACTTGAAAAATACGGTAAAAAGCTGAAAATGAAGCATATCTCCAAAGAGGATGATTATGAAAATGAATATGTAAAATCGGAGCCTGTGAAGGCAAGCAGACGACCCGGAAAAATTCGCAGAAACCCCAGAACCGAAGGGGATTTTGATAACGAGCATGATAGAAAGGCAGAACGTAAGGTTGTGATTGCGGCTGTAATTACGGCACTGGTGCTGATTGGTGTGATTTCCGTTGTCGGCATTAAATTTATGGGCGGCGGCTTTGGCGGCTTTATTTCCAGTGATAAGAATATCGAAACCCCCCTGTTCTTAGGGATGGATTACGATGAAGCAGTAAAGGAAGCGGAAAAAATGGGGATTACCCTTGTGCAGGAGGGGGAGGACTACAGCAGCTTCTATGACACAGGCTGTATCATTTATCAATCTGTCAACGAAGGGACGATGATTGGTGAAGGTACCAAAATCGGCGTAAAGGTCAGCCTTGGATTGACAGAGGAGGAAATGCCGAATGTGGTTGGCAAGAGCGAAAATGCGGCAATCGAAGCCATTACCCGTCTGGTTGGGGACGTGGCAGAGATTCGCTATGTGCATGACGCAGATGCAAAGCCCTCTGAGGTTATCAAGCAGGAGCCAGAAGCCGGTGCTTCTATTACGGCAAAGAGCCGCATTATTCTGACCATCAGCAAGGGGGACGAGGATACCAATGTTACCGTACCCAATGTTGTAAATGATACACTGGAGGATGCAAAGGCTTCCCTGACAGCGGTTGGCTTAACGGTCGGGAATGTATCTTATGCGGCAAGCGACAAGGTGGCAGAGGGCAAGGTTATCACGCAGACTGTAGCGGCGAATAAATCCGTACCGAGCGGCAGTGTGGTTAATTTGGTTGTCAGCAGCGGCGCGGATACGCAGGAGAATGAGAACAATAAGCCTTCCTCCAATACCCAGACACAGGGCACAAAATATTTCACAATTAACGCACCCAGCGGCAGCGAAGGCTCTGTTTATGTGCGTGTGGTAAAAGAGGATGCGGACGGAGTATACCCTGTGGTAGACACCTACAGAGATGCCTCCGAATTCCCTTACAGCGTTTCCGTAACGGGTAAGGGCAGTGGTACGGTTACCTGCTATATTGATAATGTGCAGCAGTGGTCGCAGAGTGTAAACTTCTCCGGATGATAAGGATAAAGGTGAATCTATGCTGGAAGGCGTAATTTTAAAGGGAATTGGCGGTTTTTATTATATTGATACGGAACGCGGCGTATACGAATGTCGGGCGAGAGGCATCTTCCGCAAGGAGGGGATTCGCCCGACCGTAGGCGATGCGGTGCGGATTTCTGTTCTGGATGAGAAAAAGAAAAAGGGCAGTCTGGATGAAATTCTGCCCAGAAGGAATGAGCTCATCCGTCCAAGGGTGTCCAATGTGGATCAGGCGGTGATTGTATTTGCGGCAAAAAGCCCGAATATGAATCTGGATTTGCTGGACAGGTTTCTGCTGCTGGCAGAGGAACAGGAGCTGGATATCGTAATTGTTATCAATAAAATCGACAAGGATAAAAAGGAGAATTATCTGGCGGCGGCAGAAATGTATCGGGATGCAGGCTATGCCGTTATCTGCACAAGTGCGGAAAAGGAAATCGGCATTGATGCACTGCGTACTGCTCTGGAAAACAAGATTTCTGTATTCGCAGGACCTTCGGGGGTTGGCAAAAGCAGCTTAATCAATAAAGCTTTCCCCGGATTGGAATTAAATACGGGCGAAATCAGCGAAAAGATACAGCGCGGGAAGCACACCACGCGACATGCGGAGCTGATTCAGATCACAGAGAAAAGCTATATCGTGGATTCTCCGGGGTTTACCTCTCTGTATCTGACGCATATTCCCTCGGAAAAGCTGCAGTATCATTTTCGGGAATTTCTGCCCTTTGTGCATGCATGCTATTACAACGGCTGTGTGCATATCAATGAACCGGATTGTGCCGTAAAGGAGCAGATTGGCAAGGCAATCCATCCGATGAGATATGAGAGATATGTTACGATTTATCATGAACGTAAGGAAGAAGAAGAGAGGAGATTCTAATCCATGAAAACGAAACTTTCCCCCTCCATGCTTTCCATTGATTTTGGCAAGGTAGCGGAGCAATTAAAGCTGGTTGAGGACGCAGGCACGCAGTATATCCATCTGGATGTGATGGATGGGATTTTTGTTCCCAATATTTCCTTTGGGATTCCTGTGATTAAGAGCATCAGAAAGCACAGCAATATGGTTTTTGATGCACATCTGATGATTGTGGAGCCTGAAAAATATGTAGAGGAATTCAGAAAAGCCGGTGCGGATATTATCAACTTCCATGTGGAGGCAACGAAATATCCCGCAGAGGTGATTCAGCAGATTAAGGCAACGGGCGCAAAGGCAGGCATTACCATTAACCCCAGAACGCCTGTTGAGGTGGTATATCCCTTCCTGAAGGATGTGGATATGGTTTTGGTTATGACAGTAGAGCCCGGCTTTGGCGGACAGAAATTCATGGCGCAGCATGTTTCCAAAATCAGACAGCTGGCAGAATGGAAAAAGGAGCTGGGTCTGGAGTTCGATATTGAGGTAGACGGCGGCGTGACACTCGATAATGTGCGCGAGGTTCTGGATGCAGGCGCAAACGTGATTGTTGCAGGCTCTGCGGTATTCGGCAAGGAGGATATTGCAGGCGCGGCAAAGGGCTTTCTGGATATTTTTAAGGAGTATGAATAACAATGAAGGTAATTCTTTTTGCGGGAGCGGAAATCAGAGATTACAGCTTTTGTGAGAGCTATATGGATGGCGCAGATGCGGTCATCTGCTGCGATGCAGGGATGCGTCATGCAAAGGCACTGGGCATTGACCCCGATTATATCGTAGGGGATTTTGATTCCACAGCCTCGGAGGTTCTGGAATATTATAAGGCGAAAAATATCCCCATTCGGCAGTTCCCGACCAGAAAAAATGAAACCGACATGGAGCTTGGGATTCTTCTGGCACTGGAGCTGGGCGCGACAGACCTTGTGCTGTTCGGCGGTATTGGGGACAGATTTGACCATACGCTTGCCAATGCGCATTATCTGCTTTCTCTTCTGAAAAAGGGCGTGCGTGCGCGTCTGGTGGATGATAAAAACTGCGTAGAGGTGATTGACAGACAGCTGACACTGCATGGCAAGGTGGGGGATTTGGTTTCCACACTGCCCCTTTCCATGGAGGTAACAGGCATTACGCTGAAGGGCTTTTCTTATCCCTTGACGGATGCGACACTGACACTGGACGGCGATTATATTGCGGTCAGCAATGTATTGGCGGAGGAAACCGCAACGATTGATATCAAGAGCGGCTATCTTTATGTGATTCGTTCCAGAGATTAAAACAAAAGCAGAAGCCCCCGACCAAAAACGGTTGGGGGCTTTTTGCACATTTGTAAGGCGGCGTGCATATCAATGATAAGAGGGGGGATTGGAATGCGAAGAAGATGTAACGGCGCGCCCATCAAATGGCTGGGCGGTGTTGTGCTGATTGCCATTGGACTGGGGATGCTTCTTGCATGTCTGATCCCGAAATGCGTTTTTCTGATTGGGATGGGATTTGTCGGGCTGGGGGTATGGCTCATCAGTCAGAACAGAAGATGCTGATTCTTCTATATTTCTATATACGAAAAAAAGCCGTTCTTTTTAAAATCAAAAAGAATGGCTTTTATCATTCGCTTGGAATTAGATTGCGCGTGTAATCTTGTTGGAACGCATACATCTTGTGCAAACGTAAATAGATTTTACATTGCCGTTGTCTTCAACGATTTTAACCTTCTTTACGTTGGGTTTCCATTTTCTATTCGCACGTCTACTTACCTGGGAACGTTCAATACTGATTCTATGACCTGTAATCTGGCCTTTTTCACAAATCGCACATTTAGCCATTGTCTGCACCTCCTTCAACCTCGCCTATGTGACATAACAAAGATATTTTAGCAGAAAAGCAAACGATTTGCAAGGAAAATAAGCAGAAAAAACGGATTTTTTTTCGGGCAGAGGGTGTATTGTGCGGAATCTGTTCTTGTGTTATACTGATAAACAGCATAGAAAGTTAATTTATGATTTGAGAATAAAAGAAGAAAGATGGAGCGGCGGAGAAGGATATGGCAGGAAATAGCAACTTGAACGATTCTGCAAGAAACAAGCAGGACGAATTTTATACACAACTATCCCTTATAGAAAGCGAACTAAAGCATTACAGACAGCATTTCAAGGGGAAAACTGTTCTTTGTAACTGTGATGACCCATACGAAAGTAATTTCTTCAAATATTTTGCAATGAATTTCAATGCGTTGGGCTTGAGAAAGCTGATAACGACTTGCTATGCTACTTCACCCGTAACGGGTAAGGAATTTCAATATTATGTGGATAACAGCGGACAGCTTTCTTTTATTTCGTCCGAGAACAATTCGCCTGTATCGGCAGGTAACGAGCGAAAGCCCTATAAAGTGGAAATTACAGAAGTCACAGATGAAAATGGGGATGGGCGCATCGACCTTGCAGACGTTGAATTTCTTATGCGCAACAAGCAGAATACAATGACATTGCTTGATGGCGATGGTGATTTTCGCAGTCCTGAATGTGTAGAGTTACTGAAAGAAGCAGATATTGTTGTTACAAATCCGCCCTTTTCGCTTTTCCGAGATTATATGGCACTGCTGATTTCACATGAAAAGAATTTTCTCATCATAGGAAATCTTAATGCTGTAAAATACAAAGAAATTCTACCTTTGTTTATGACTGATAAAGTTTGGCTTGGTTGTAATAGTGGGCATTATTGGTTCAAAGTCCCTGACAGTTACGAGGAAAAGAAAACAGATTTCAAAATTGATGAGAACGGTCAAAAATGGCGCAGAATGGGAAATATTTGTTGGTATACAAATCTTGATACTGAACGCCGCCATGAAGATATGACTTTGTTTAGACGGTATTCACCTGAAGTTTACCCTAAATATGATAATTATGATGCCATAGAAGTTAGTAAAACAGCGGATATTCCGTGCGATTATTATGGGATAATTGGTGTACCTATAACATTTATGACAAAGCACAACCCCGAACAGTTTTCGATTGTTGGAGTATTGAATAGTGGCAGTGCAAATGAATATGATTTTGCAAAAGCTATACTAAATGGCAAGCAATTATATGCCAGAGTATTAGTACAACGAAAGCAGGTGAACACGAATGAAAATTAAACTGCACGAAATCCCTGTTCGTGATGTTGTAGCAGGATATGTGGACAGTGCCGAAAACGGTGTTGTTGGTTATGGCGGCAAGCTGAACATTCGACCTGCCTTTCAGCGGGAATTTATTTACAAGGACAAACAGCGTGATGAGGTTGTGCGTACAATCCGCAAAAACTTTCCGCTGAATGTGATGTATTGGGTAAAAAGTGATAATGGCAACTATGAGCTGCTCGATGGACAGCAAAGAACAATCAGTATTTGCCAGTATGTCAACGGCGATTTTTCTATTGACCATAGGGCTTTTCATAATTTGACCGATACAGAACGTAAAGAGATTCTTGACTATCCGCTGATGATTTATATTTGTGAGGGTACGGATAAGGAAAAGCTGGACTGGTTCAAGATTATCAATATTGCAGGCGAACAGCTGACAGCGCAGGAATTGCGAAATGCCATCTATACGGGTGAATGGTTGACCGAAGCAAAAAAATATTTCAGCAAATCACAATGTCCTGCCTATCAGATTGCAGGTGATTATTTGAGCGGCAGTGCAATACGTCAGAACTACCTTGAAACTGCTATCAAATGGATTGCTGCCCGTGATGGTATCGAAATCGAGGATTATATGTCCAAGCACCAGCATGATACAAACTGCAATGAATTATGGCTATACTTCCAGAGTGTCATAAGTTGGGTAAAAGCTACATTCCCGACCTTCCGCAAAAAGTTGATGTCTGGACTGGAATGGGGTATCTATTACAATAAATATGGCGCAAATGCGCATGACCCGAAGGCATATGAGAAACGTATTGTTGCACTGCTGGATGATGAGGATGTTTCTAATCAGAAGGGTATTTATGAATATCTGCTTGACGGAAACGAAAAGCATTTAAGCATTCGTGCATTCAGTCCCAAAATGGCACGAACTGCTTATGAGCGTCAGAAAGGTATCTGTCCGAAATGCGGTAAGCGTTTTGAAATTGAGGAAATGCAAGCCGACCATATAACCCCGTGGAGCAAGGGTGGAAAGACAATTTCTGAAAACTGTCAAATGCTTTGCGCCGATTGTAACCGTAGAAAGAGCAACCTATAATTTCAGTGCCTGTCGCATAATGCGGCAGGCATTTTTAATGCCCTCCCTTCGGAAAAGATTGTATTTTGCCCATTTTTGCGGTATGATAAAAGAGGAAACATAGGGAGACCTATAGAAGAAATACAAAGGAGAAACCGAATGTTAGATATTTGTTTACTGGGAACAGGCGGCATGATGCCCATGCCCAGCCGCTTTCTGACAGCTATGCTGGCAAGGCTCAACGGCAGGCTTGCCTTGATTGATTGCGGCGAGGGAACGCAGGTGACCATGAAGATGCTCGGCTGGGGCTTTAAGGCGATAGATGTGATCTGCTTTACGCATTTCCATGCCGACCATATTTCGGGGCTGCCGGGGCTGCTTCTGACGATTGGCAACGCAGGGCGGACAGAACCCCTTACGCTGATTGGCCCTGTCGGCTTACAGCGGATTGTCGAGGGGCTGACCTTGATTGCGCCGGAGCTGCCCTTTCCCATCGAATATATTGAATTGACACAGGATGCACCGAACCCGATACGGGTGGGGGCGTTTGAAATTCATCACTGCCCTGCCGACCACATGGTGAAATGCTTTGCTTACCGCATTGATTTGAAACGCAAGGGGAAATTCGATGTAAAAAAGGCGGAGCAGCTTAAGCTGCCGAAGCCTCTTTGGAATAAGCTGCAAAAGGAAGGCAGTGTGGAGCATGAGGGCAAGACTTATACGGCGGATATGGTAATGGGGGAAAACCGCAAGGGCATTTCCGTAGCATACTGCACAGACAGCAGACCGGTTGACCGTATTACGAAATTCGTGGAGGGCGTACAGCTTTTCATCTGCGAAGGGATGTACGGCGAGGAGGAGAAAAAGCAGAAGGCAAGAGAAAACAAGCACATGCTTTTTTCCGAGGCGGCACGCATGGCAAAAAATGCAAACGCGGAACGGCTGTGGCTGACGCATTTTAGCCCTTCTCTGAACGAGCCTGAGGCATATTTGCCGGTGGCGCGGGAGATTTTTCCTATGACGGAGCTGGGCGAGGAGCGCAAGTGCATTACCATTGAATTTCCCAAATAAATTCCGAAAGTAAGAAACGGTGGAGAAAAAATCATGGAAGAAAAAAAGGATATTTATATATTAGCCATTGAAAGCTCCTGTGATGAAACAGCGGCGGCAGTGGTGAAAAACGGCAGAGAGGTGCTTTCCAATGTGATTTCCTCTCAGATTGACCTGCATACGCTATACGGCGGCGTTGTGCCGGAGATTGCATCCAGAAAGCATGTTGAAAATATTGACGGTGTCATTAAGAAGGCACTGGCGGACGCAGGCATGACACTGGAAGAAATGGATGCCATCGGCGTGACCTACGGTCCCGGACTGGTGGGGGCGCTGCTGGTTGGGCTTGCGGAAGCAAAGGCGATTGCGTATGCGGCAGGAAAGCCTTTGATTGGCGTACACCATATCGAAGGACATATTTGTGCGAATTATATTCAGAATAAGGATTTTGCACCGCCCTATATGGCACTGGTGGTTTCGGGCGGACATTCCCATCTGGTTTATGTTTCCGATTACGGGAAGTATGAAATTATGGGACATACGAGAGACGATGCGGCAGGCGAGGCCTATGATAAGGTTGCGCGCGCGATTGGCATGGGGTATCCCGGAGGTCCGAAGATTGATGCGGCGGCGAAGAAGGGCAACCCCGATGCAGTGAAATTCCCTCGTGTTTTTCTGGAGGAGGACAGCTATGATTTCAGCTTCAGCGGCTTGAAATCGGCGGTACTCAATTATGTGAATAAGCAGAAAATGATGGGGGCAGAAATTGTTCCGGAGGATATTGCGGCAAGCTTTCAGCAATCTGTAGTAGAGGTTCTGGTGAGCAAGACCATCAAAGCGGCAAAGGCGCATGGCGTAAAGAAGATTGCGCTGGCAGGAGGGGTTGCCTCCAACAGTGCCCTGCGGACAAGGATGCAGGAGGCATGCGAAAGGAATGGCTTTTATCTGAGCGTGCCTGCGCCGATTCTCTGTACCGATAATGCGGCGATGATTGGCTGTGCGGCATACTATGAATATATTGCAGGAGTAAGGGATGGTTTGGATTTGAACGCGAACCCCAGCTTGAAGCTAGGGCAAAGATAAAAAAGTGTATACGCAAGGGAGGAACGAAGTATGGCAAGTATTTTAAACAGATACGAAAACATTATGTCCACAAATGTTTGCGGCATGATTGAATTCGCGGAAGACCCTATGAAAATGGCAAGACATTTATCTCACCACATGGAGGATGACCTTTCCAAAACGAAGCGGGAGGGCGCAGAGCTGATTGCAGAGATAGAAAAGCTTGAGGACAACAAATCGGTTCCCAATGCGGAAGCACTTTTGGTTGCAAAAAAGGCAGAGCTGATGAAGCTGCATGAAATACATGAGAAGCTGAATGACCAGATTCAGCAGATTACGGCAATCAGAGCGGCAATTTATGAGGCGGCTCGGAAAAAATAAAAATAGGAAAACAAAAAAGCAGCTGTAGGAAAGGTGGATTACAGCTGCTTTTTCTATGCTTGTTTTTTGATTTTTAGAGCATGCCGCCGTCAAGCGTGATGATTTTGCCCGTCAGGAAGGATGCCCTTTGGTCGGCGAGAAAGACTGCCAATTCCGCCACTTCCTCCGGCTGTCCGAAGCGCATAAGAGGGATTTCATCTGCCAGTGCCTGCCGTTCCTCCTCGCTGAAGCAGGCATTCATTTCCGTATCAATGACACCGCAGGAGATGGCATTGACCCGAATATGGGAGGGCCCAAGCTCCTTCGCCATCGCTTTGGTGAAGGCATTGATGCCGCCCTTAGAGGCGGAATACACAGCCTCGCAGGATGCGCCGACCTCGCCCCACATGGAGGAAATATTGAGAATGACACCATCCTTTTCGGATACCATGGCAGGGACGGCAAGATGGGTGCAGTTCAGCACTGAACCAAGGTTGACATCCAGCACATGGTTCCATTCGGCAGGGGTCATATCCGTAAACAGCCCGATATGGGAAATGCCTGCGTTATTGACCAGAACATCCACCATACCGAAGGTTTCTTCGATTTTTGCGAAAAGCAGCTTGCAGCCTTCATAATCAGAAACATCCGCCAGAACGGCAAGGACGGGAATAGCTTCACTTTCCAGGAGGGACTTCGTTTCCTCCAGCTGCGCCGCACTTTTGGAGGCATTCAGCGCGACATTATAACCGGCGCGCCCGAAGGCAAGCGCAATTGCCCTGCCGATGCCGCGGGAGGAGCCTGTTACCAGAACGGTTTTCTTTTTCGATTCCATAAAAATTCACAGCCTTTTTTCGTATTTTTTCTTATTCTAAAGGAATTCTTAAGAATTGGCAAGAGTGTCTGCGTTGGCTTTTGTCGGAGAATGTGGTATACTTTTCGGGTAAGAGAATGGAATCGGAAAGGATGAAACGATAAATGAACCATGATTTTTTCTACCGCGAATGGAACTGGATTGAGCAGCTTTCTGCGGCGTTCCATGTATTTGCGGCAAATATTAAACCCATATTGAAGGTGCTTTTGATTGTATTCCTGCCTATCAGTATTCTGGAAAGCATCATCAACGGGCGTATGCTGAACGCATATACGGTGTTTCAGCAGATTGCACAGGCGGGCGTGAGCCTATCCAATGAAGCAGACTTTTTTCAGGCGGCCTATCAAGTGCTGTTCCACTCCGGTCTGACGCTTTTGGTCGGTCTGTTTTTGCAGCCTGTCGGGACGATTGCCATTGCAAAGATGGTAAAGCAGTTTGTGACAAAGCAGGAAATTTCCTTCGGCACTGCGTTGGGCGAAGCCTTTTCCCTGATGCCGACGATTGTGTTTTCGGGGGTTATTTACGGTGTGCTGATTTTCCTGACCAGCTTGATTATTGTGCCCGGAATTTACCTGAGCGTGGCTTGGGTGTTTTATGTGTATGCCATTGGGCTGAGTGACAAAAAGGGCATGGAGCCTATGCGCTACAGCAAAGCTCTGGTGAAGGGTAAATGGTGGAGAACCTTTGGCTATCTGCTGCTGTTGGCTGTGATTGCGATGCTTTGGAATTCTGCATTCCAGCTGAGCTACAGCTTTTTCCCGAATGAAAGAATTGGGAATGCGGTGTATCAGTTTCTGTGTTATTTCTCTGCTGCGTTTGTAACGGTCGGGGAGGCACTGCTGTTTTTAAACAGAGAGGCAGTGACATACGGCATACCGGCAGAGCCTGCGGCGGAGGATGCGCCTGCGGAATCCGTTACAGGGACGGTAGAGGGAGAGCCCGAAGAAGAGAAAAAGAACTAGGAAAATAGTGGCTTTTTTGATATACTCAAAGAGCAGCACAGAGAAACGAAGAATAGAGGTGCAAGTTATGTATAGTGGAAGTGGGAGCTTTCCCGCAGAAGAAATGAAATATTTGAAACTGCTGTCCAATCAGTATAAAAATATCAACAGCGCAGCAACGGAGATTATCAACCTGAAGGCGATTCTGAACCTGCCGAAGGGGACGGAGCATTTTGTTTCCGATATCCATGGTGAGGCGGATTCCTTCAGCCATGTACTCAGAAACGCATCCGGTGTTATCAAGAACCAGATTAGTGCAATCTTTGGGGAGAGCCTGCGCAGCAGTGAGAAAAAATCACTGGCAACGCTGATTTATTACCCGGAACAGAAGCTGGAAAAGATGACGGAAACAGAGGAGGAAATGGCAGAATGGTATAAAATTACCCTGCACAGACTGGTGAAAATCTGCAAGGTGGTATCCTCGAAATATACCCGTTCTAAGGTGAGAAAGGCACTGCCGAAGGAATTTGCCTATATCATCGAGGAGCTGCTGCACGAAAACAGCGCCAGCGTGGATAAGGATATGTATTATACGGAAATTATACATACCATTATTGACCTTGGGCAGGCAGACCGCTTTATCGTTGCGATGTGCAATCTGATTCAGCGGCTTGCGATTGACCAGCTGCATGTTATCGGGGATATTTATGACAGAGGCCCCCATGCGGCAAGAATTATGGATATTCTTTCTCATTATCATTCTGTGGATATCCAGTGGGGCAACCACGATATCGCATGGATGGGCGCGGCGGCAGGCTGTCAGGCCTTAATCTGCAATGTGCTGCGTATCCAGACCAGATATGCAAATTTGGATACGATAGAGGAGGATTACGGCATTAACCTTTTGCCCTTGGCAACCTTTGCGATGGATAAATACGCCGGCGACCCCTGTGAGCAGTTCAAGCCCAAGGGGGATGAGGTGCTGAGTGATAAGGACTTCAACATGATTGCCAAAATGCACAAGGCAATTTCCATCATGCAGTGGAAGATGGAGGGGCAGATTATCAAACGCCGCCCCGAATTCCGCATGGAAAACAGATTGCTGCTGGATAAGATTGATTTTGAAAAAGGAACCGTGCTTGTGGATGGCGTGGAATATCCCATGAATGATATGAATTTCCCGACGATTGACCCCAAAGACCCCTATAAGCTGACGGAAGAAGAACAGGAGGTTATGGATAAGGTGAAATCCTCCTTTGTGAACAGCGAAAAGCTGCAGCAGCATGTGCGCGTGCTGTATCATAAGGGGAGCATGTATACCATTTTCAACTCTAACCTGCTGTTCCATGGCGGCATTCCCATGAATGCAGACGGGACACTCAAGGAAGTGACCTTCCGTGGGAAAAAATACATCGGCATGGAATATCTGGACGCAGTAGAGAGAACTATGCGCGAGGGTTATTTCAATAAGGCACATACCGAGGCAAAAAGAGAATGTATGGACTACATCTGGTATATGTGGTGCGGCGAGGATTCTCCCCTGTTCGGCAAGAAGAAAATGACAACCTTCGAGCGATATTTTATTGATGATAAGACAACGCATAAGGAAGAAAAGAATCCTTATTATACCCTTAGAAATGAGGAATCTGTCTGTGAGCATGTTCTGGAGGCCTTCGGCTTAGATCCGAAAAGCTCTCATATCGTGAATGGACACGTTCCCGTTAAGGTGGTAAAGGGAGAGAGCCCCATCAAGGCAAATGGCAGATTGTTCGTAATCGACGGCGGGTTTTCCAAGGCATATCAGAAGGAAACGGGGATTGCAGGCTATACGCTGATTTACAATTCCCATGGCATGGTTCTGGTATCTCATGAGCCCTTCGTATCCACGGACAGAGCCATTGCGGAGGAAAAGGATATTCTTTCCTCTACGGTTGCGCTCCAATATACACAGGACAGAATCCGTGTGAAGGATACGGATATCGGGAAAAAGCTACAGGAAAGTATTGCAGAGCTGGAAAAGCTGCTTTACGCATATCAGAACGGTATCATTAAGGAGCAGCAATAAAAGCTGAAATTGAGCAGGAAAAAGCCCTTGCGAGAGAAAAACCTCGTAAGGGCTGCTTTTTTGCTTATTTTTTATTTTTCTTTGGGGAAGCAGGGACTTTTCGGGCAGCAGCCTTACCTGCCAGATACCCGCTTGCCCATGCCCATTGCAGGTTATAGCCACCGCAGTCCCCATCTATATCGAGCACCTCGCCTGCGGCAAAAAGACCGGGCATCAGGAGGCTTTCCATGGTATGAGGGTTGAATTCCTCTGTGCGGATACCGCCTGCCGTTACCTGCGCGGCATCAAAGCCCATCGTGCCGACAACGGAAAGGGAAAAATCCTGTATGGCATGCGCGATTCTCTTGATATCAGAGGGCCTGAGGGAGGAAATGGGTTCGGTGAAGCCAAAGCCTGCGTAGCGCAGAAGGGTGCGCCCCAAGCGGTTATGCAAAATGCCTGTCAGGAAATTTTCCATAGACTGATGGGGCATTGCTTTTTTGCGGCTTTGCAGGAGGGAAACCACCTCCTCATGACTGAGATGACGCAGGAGATTCAAATGCACCGTCAGTGGTGCCTTTCCTGTGGAAATGATACGGGAGATTTCAAAAACAGTCGGGCCGCTGATGCCGAAGTCCGTAAACTGGATTTCGCCTGCATTTTCCGCAAGGATTTTGCCGTTTCGCTCCACGAGGACAGAGCCATCTGCACGCACGCCCTTGAGTGCCTTCACGAAGGTGGTATCGGTTTTTACCTGCACCAGCGCAGGGAACAGCTTGGTAATGGTATGCCCCTGACTTTTCAGAAGGTCATAGCCGCTTTGCGTGCTGCCAAGCTTGCCGCCTGCCATGCCGCCACAGCAGATGATAACGGCATCGGCGTGGAGGGTCTCCTCCTTGGAAAGCACTTGAAAGCCGCCCTTTTTGCTGCGCTTCAGTGCCGTGACCTCGAAGGAGGTGCGTATCTCTACGCCCATTTCCTCCAGAGCAAGCCGCAGCACATCTACCACACTGCCTGCTTGATCGGAAAGGGGATAAACCTTGCCGCTTGGCTCTACGGTGGTAATCAGCCCGAGAGATTGGAAAAATGCAAGCGTTTTTTGGGTATCAAAGGCCTGCAGGGCAGTCTGTGCGAATACCGCGTTTTGCCCGTGGTAATTTTTCATTGTCAGCTTTGTGTTGGAGAGATTACAGCGGCCGTTGCCTGTTGCGAGAAGCTTGCGCCCAACGCGCGCCTGTCGTTCCAGAATACAAACCTCTGCACCCTCTTTTCTTGCGGAAAGTGCCGCCATCATGCCGGAGGCACCACCGCCGATAATAAGAACCTTCATTGTGTCACCTTTCTATTTTATGGGAATTGATTTCGATTGATATATCTGTTTATTATAAGCGGTTTTCGGGCGGAATGCAAATGAAGCGGCGAATTTGAAACGTTGTAGCAGGGCATAGATTGTGGTATACTTATATGATAAGTTGGTCATAGAATAGAGCTATGATAGGAATTTAATATAAATGGAGTTAAAAAGATGAACGAAAAAGCATTGCATACGTTAGAATATGACAAAATTATAGAAAAGCTGGTGGGTTATGCGGTTTCCCCGATGGCAAAGGAACGTGCCGCGGCACTGCGCCCTTCTGCCGCCATGAGTGATATTATCATTTGGCAGGAGGAAACAACGGAGGCGACCACCATGGTACTGAAAAAGGGGACACCTTCCTTCGGCGGCTTTCGGGAAATCCGTCCGCAGCTAAAGCGGGCCTCTATGGCAGGGATTCTTTCCATCGCGGAGCTGATGTCGGTGGGGGAATTTGCGTATGTCTGCCGCAAGGTGAAAAATTATGCCAGAAAAGAAAACAAGGATGAGGTCTATGCCCGTCTGGATGAATATTTTGATTTGATTACCCCTCTGGATAAGCTGGAAAATGAAATCAGCCGCTGTATTCTTTCGGAAACGGAGGTTGCGGATGATGCCAGCGCAGGACTGCGGAGTGTCCGTCGGGAGATTAAGGCATCAAATGAAAGAGTGAAGGATCATCTGAATGGGGTTATCAATTCCTCGGCATACCGTAATATGCTGCAGGATTTTGTGATTACCATTCGTAATGACAGATACTGTGTCCCCGTTAAGGCGGAATACAGAAGCTCCTTCCCTGGCATGATTCACGATCAATCCAACACAGGCTCTACGCTGTTTATGGAGCCCTTGAGTGTGATTCAGCTGAATAATAAAATCAAGGAGCTGCAGGCGAAGGAAAAGGAAGAAATCGAAAAGATTCTGATTGCCCTTTCGGATATGGTGACGGCAAATGCGTTTGCGATTGAGGGGAATCTGGAGCTGCTGACACAGCTTGACTTTATTTTTGCAAAGGCAAATCTTTCCCTTGCCATGGATGGGACACAGCCCCTGTTTAATACAAAGGGCTACATCAATATCCACAAGGGCAGACATCCTCTGCTTGACCCGAAAAAGGTTGTGCCGACAGATATTTATTTGGGGAAGGAATTTACCACGCTGATGATTACCGGCCCGAACACCGGCGGGAAAACGGTTGCCCTGAAAACCCTGGGGCTGTTTACGCTGATGGGGCAGGCAGGACTGCATATTCCTGCATTTGATAATTCGCAGCTGGCGGTGTTTGATAATGTGTTCGCGAGCATCGGGGATGAACAGAGCATTGAGCAAAGCCTGAGTACCTTTTCGGCACACATGACGAATATCGTGAAAATTATGGACGAGGTGACGGATGACTCTCTGGTGCTGTTCGATGAGCTTGGCGCGGGGACAGACCCGACGGAGGGCGCAGCCTTGGCGGTTGCCATCATACAAGCCCTTCTGGACAGAAAAATCCGTACCGCAGTGACCACGCATTATAGCGAATTGAAGGTATTTGCGCTGACGACAGAGGGTGTGGAAAATGCCTGCTGCGAATTTGATGTGGAAACGCTCCGTCCGACCTATCGCCTGCTGATTGGGATTCCCGGAAAAAGTAATGCGTTTGCGATTTCCAAGCGACTGGGCTTGCAGGAATATATTCTTTCTGCGGCGAAGGAATTTATCAGTCGGGATGAGGCAAGATTTGAGGATGTGATTACCGATCTGGAAATCAGCAAGAAATCCGTCAAATTTGAACAGGAGCGCGCAGAGGAATACCGCAGAGAGGCGGAGGAGCTGAAAAAAGAGGTTGAGCGGCAGAAGGAAAAGACGAGAGAGCAGGAGGAAAAAATTCTTGCCAAGGCGAGAGAGGACGCAAAGCAGCTTTATGTGCAGGCGAAGGAGGAAGCCGACCGTATCATCAAGGAGATGAATAAGCAGGCGAAGGAGGCAAACAATCGCACGAAGGCGTTGGAGCAGAGACAAAAGCTGAATGAAAAGCTTTCCTCCATGCAGCAGGATTTCCTGAAATCGAAAAAGGTAAAGCCGAACCATAAGGCACCCGAAAATCTGAAGCCGGGCGACAGAGTGTATGTGATTTCCTTTGACCAGAACGGCGAGGTGCTGACTGCGCCTGATAAGAATAAAGAGGTTATGGTGCAGATGGGGATTATGAAAATGAAGGTGCCGATGGCGGAGCTGATGCTTGACGATACCCCCAGACCGAAGGAAAAACAGAAAAGACAGCAGCCGACAAAGGCAAAATTCTCTAAGAGCCAGTTTATTTCGGCAGAGATTGACTGCCGTGGACAGCTTGTGGATGAGGCGATTGCCAATATTGATAAATACATTGATGATGCGTATTTATCCGGACTGAAGCAGGTTGTGATTATCCATGGGAAGGGCACAGGCGCGCTGCGCGCAGGGGTGCAGAATTATCTGAAAATGAATTCTCATGTAAAAAGCTACAGACCCGGTACCTTCGGCGAAGGCGAAGCCGGTGTTACGGTGGTGGAATTAAAATAAAAGGCGGATTTCTGAACAGAGGTGAAGAAGATGGAAAAACAGAAGATTTTGGTTGTGGATGACGATAAGCATATTGCGGAGCTGATTTCTCTTTATATGATGAAGGAGGGCTATGAAACGCGGGAGATTTATGATGGAAAGGAAGCTGCCGCGGCAGTGGAAGACTTTCAGCCTGATTTAATCCTGCTGGATCTGATGCTCCCCGGAATGGACGGCTATCAGGTTTGCACAGAGGTGCGTAAGACAAGCCGTGTACCGATTATCATGCTGACGGCGAAGGGCGAAACCTTTGATAAGGTGCTTGGTTTGGAATTGGGTGCGGATGATTATATCGTAAAGCCCTTTGAGCCAAAGGAGCTTGTGGCACGAGTGAAGGCGGTGCTGCGCAGATACGAGCCAAAGCAGGAGGAGGATAAAAATATTCTGAAATTCGGGGAGCTAGAAATCAATCTCTCGAACTATTCTGTGCTGTATCATGGGAAAAGTCTGGATTTTCCGCCGAAGGAATTTGAACTGCTCAGCTTTCTGGCACAGCATCCCAATCGGGTATTCACCAGAGAGCAGCTGCTTGACCGCATCTGGGGCTATGAATATGTGGGGGACACCAGAACGGTGGATGTCCATGTAAAGCGTATCCGTGAAAAGCTGAACAGCGAGGATGAATGGGGGATTCGGACAGTCTGGAGTGTCGGCTATAAATTCGGACAAAAATAAAAAAGGGGGAATACCCCTTTTTATATGTCGGATTCTTTTTCAGTTGTTTCGGCAGGCGCTTCGGCAGGAACAGGTGCGCCGTCAACGGTCATATCCTCTGCGGAAACTGCTTCCGCAGGCGTATTCTCTGCGGACTGCTGCTGTGTTGCCTCATATTCTGCTTTTTTCTTCAGCAGCTCCTGTCGTCTTGCATCCTTACGCATGTTTGACCAGCGCAGCATAAAGCAAAGAACCAGCAGGAAAAGGATGAGATAATGAAAGCTATTCATGTGCCGCCAATCCACACGAACAAGTACGAGAACAGCCAGAGCGATGAGAAGCATATCTCTGGGTGCCATTTGCTTTCTTCTGGGCGGTGTAGGCTGAGGGCTGTTTTGTGTATTATTTTCCATAGGGTAATAATCAGGCAAAAAATGCCGTTCTCCTTTCTAAAATTTCTTGTTTTTTGAGCAAAACAGGTACATAAGAACAGTATATCATTATTTTAATGATTTGTAATGCTTTTTTTCTTTTTTGGAGGAATGAAGATGAAAAACGATTCCATTGTGCGCAAGCAGATGATGCTGTATATGGCAACCATTGCGATATTTGTTGCGGTGGTTTGCGGCGCGTTGACAATACTTTATACCAAACATTATATGGCAGAGAAACGGGAGGAATTGATTCAGCAGGGAGAAAAAATCGCACAGGCCTACAAGAAGGGATACCGGACAGGCAATCTGAGCGAGCTAAGCTATGAACTGCAGATTCTGGAAAGCTACATGGGCTCAGGGGTTTTGGTTATCAATGAGAACGGTGAGGTTGCGCTTGCCTCTCCGGGGTTTAATGATGAATTTCTGGGGGATAACAGAATCAGCCAGACATTGATTGAGCGTGTACAGAATGGAGAAATCGTTTCGGTACAGACAAAAAGCGGACAGGTTTCCGATACGCCCATGCTGGTGGTCGGATATCCGTTTTCGGAGGGACATCTGGCAGGAATTCTGATGTGCCGTTCCCTGCCGGAGATTGAGGAATCCTTGAAGGAAATGTACCAGATTAGCGTAATCAGCCTGTTTTTCGTTTCGCTTCTGGGGCTGATTGTCAGCTATGTGACGGCGAAATATGTTGCGTTGCCGCTGATGCGGATGAACCGTGCGGCAAAGGTTATTGCAAATGGGAATTTTGAGGAGCGCGTGGATGTGACAAGCTCGGATGAATTGGGTGAGCTGGCGCAAAGCTTTAATCACATGGCGGAAAGTCTGCAAACGCATGAGAAGGTGCAAAAGGATTTTATTGCAAATATTTCGCATGACCTGCGTTCGCCATTGACCAGTATGCAGGGCTTTCTGACGGCAATGCTTGATGGAACGATTCCGCCTGAAAAACGGGAGCATTATCTGAAAATCGTTCTGGAGGAAACGGAACGGCTTTCTCGTATGACACAGAGTATTGTGGAGCTGAGCCGCGCACAGAGCAGTGCGATTTTGCTGGATGAATCGGATTTTGAATTGAATGAGCTGATTCGTTGGAATATTGAAATGCTGGAACCGCAGTTAGAAGAAAAGAACGTACAGATTCATGGCATTTATGAAGCGGAACAGACCATGGTGCATGGGGACAGAGACAAAATTTCCCGTGTGCTACAGAACCTGTTGGGCAATGCAGCAAAATTTTCACCGCAAAATGGTATTATCGAGGTGGAAACGACACTGGATAAGAAAAAGGTTCTGGTTTCTGTGAAGGATCAGGGACCGGGCATCAGTGAGGAAGACCAGAAATATGTCTTTGACCGTTTCTTTAAAACGGATACGACTCGAAATATGGACAAGACGGGCAGCGGAATCGGTCTGGCGATTGTGAGAGAATTTTTGCAGGCACATGGCGAAACGATTACGGTAAAAAGTGAGAAGGGAAAGGGTGCAGCCTTTGTTTTCTCGCTGAAATTGGCAAAAAAAGAAAATTAAAAGGAATTGAGGCAACGAAACAGGAACTGCCCCTCACCTGTCAGACAGTATGCGATACGATTTAGCAGGTGGGGGGGCAGCTCAGAAGAATATGTGATTTTTATTGTTTATTTGCTAGTTTTCATTTTTTTCAGCATGGTTTCCGTTGTTTCCATGTAATAGGAAGCATCCTGTATCCCCTTGATTTTTAAATCGGCGGGTTTGCCCTTGCTGTCTACAAAGACGGTGGTCGGCAGACCCTCCAGATTATCCGTAATCCAAGTGGCAAGGTTTTGGTCCGGCATGATGCCTTTGAAGGTAACGCCGGCTTTTTTATACGCATCGGTTGCGATTTTTTCTGCCTTCTGCCCGGGAGTGTCAATGACAACCTGCACGAAGTTTACGTTTGGATGCTTTTTCTGCAAATCCTTGTAGAAGCTTTGCAGGGTATCCAGTTCATTGATGTTGTCCTCCTCGCAGTAGCTTGCCCAGAAGTTTACCACCGTCATATCGTAATCATAGAAAACAGCGGAGGTGACAGGGTCGCCATCAAGGGTATTGGAAATGAAGTTGAGATATTTGCTGTTTTCCTCTGCTTCATCCAGCACCGCTTCCTCATCCGGCAGGGAAATTTCAATACTTTCGCGCAATTCCGGCAGATAGCTTTCCAATTCGCGGAAGGTTGCCTGTGCTTCTGTGGAGAAGTGGTCGATGCCGTCGGCATAATCGGTCAGGAAGAAGAATTGGAAATCACCCTTTACGCCGATTTTTTCCACACTCTTGAAAAAGTCCATTTCCTCTTTTACTTCATCTGTTTCCAGATTTTCTGTTCGCACAACGAGCATTTCCACGATAGGGGTCATCAGTTCTTCCACAGCAATGGTGGATTCGGCATCATTCAGCGGCTCCATATTTTCATCAGGCGCATAGTTATACTGAATTTTTGCATAGATATCGCCGTTCACCTTGACATAGGACGCGGGGATGAGGTTTGTATTTTCCATTTCTACCCATGCATCGGGGATAGTGTAGGAAAGGCCGCATTTCGGCAGGTTAAATTCTGTCTGAATTTCTTGTTGGGTATCGTCGGCAGTTTCGGTTTTGCCACAGGCGGCGGAGCCAAAGAGCAAAAGGGCTGCCAAAAGCAGAGCTAGCTTCTTTTTCATATTTTAAATACCTCCTAGATTCTTTTTTATGGTTCGGATAATATTATAGCGAAAAAGCTTTTTCTCTGCAACCGCAGAGAGGAAAGATTCCGAAGATTCACCTGTGATTTTTATATTTTAATGACGTTTTAATCTATTTTGAAACTGCCTTTAAGAGAAAAAAAGCATACTAAAAGGAATAAAAACAAGACAAACAAAAAAAGAATTGTTATACTGATAAAAATATGATTGAAGGAAGTGGGAAAATGGAACGAAAAAAAATCCTTCTGATTGAAGATGAGGTAAAGCTGGCTCGTTTTGTGGAGCTGGAATTGAAATATGAGGGCTACGATGTAACGACCTGCCATGACGGCAGAGTGGGGATGGAGATGATCACGAATCAGGAATTCGACATGATTTTGCTTGACCTGATGCTGCCGGGGCTGACCGGTATTGAAATCTGTCGCCGGGTACGGAAGTTTTCGCAGGTACCAATCATTATGCTGACGGCAAAGGATGAGGTAATGGATAAGGTTGCCGGACTGGACAGCGGTGCGGACGACTACCTGACAAAGCCCTTCGCGATTGAGGAGCTGCTTGCAAGAATGCGCGTGGCATTCAAGCACAGCGAGGGAAGTAATATTGCAAAAAAGACGATTTTACAGGTGCAGAATCTGGAGATTGATACGGAAAAGCGAATGGTAACGGTCGATGGCAAGGTGGTTGATTTAACAAAGAAGGAATATGAGCTTCTGACCTATCTGGTACAGAATAAGAATATCGTTTTAACGAGAGAACAGATTTTGAATGAGGTCTGGGGCTATAGCTACATTGGCGAAACAAATGTGGTGGATGTGTATATCCGCTATCTGCGTGCGAAGATTGATGAAGCCTTTGGGAAAAAATACATTCTGACCATTCGAGGGGTAGGATATTATGTCAAGGAAGAATAAGGAGTGGCTGAAGGGAATTCAGCACATGGCGATTGCCAAGCGAATCACGCTGCTTTACGGGGGGATTTTTTCGCTGTCCCTGCTGTTTATCAGTGGCTTTATGATGCTGAATATCTCCGGCTTGCAGCAGAGCGAAATGCGTAGAGAATTGCAGGAGACCATGACGCAGGTGCAGGAATTTTTGCAGACAAATACGGAGCTGAGTGATGAAAGCCTGAGAGAGCTGCTGGGGGATAAATATGTTGAGGTCAGCATTTACAGCAGCGAAGCAAATGAAACCTACAACAATTTTGTGGGAGAGATGCCGCCGTTTCTGTTTCGTCCCGAAGGGGAGCCTCCGAGCAGGCAAAAGCCGCAGAACGGTGCGGACAAGCCGCCTGTGATTGGAGAGAATGAGCTATACAGAGAGGGCTACCAGATTAACGGGCGGAGAGAAAACAAAAGCGGCAATGTGGAATATATTCTGGAAAACAGCACAGACCAGCAGTTTATGCTGCTAACGAACCATTTTGAAACGGATACAGATGCGTATCGAATTCAGGTGTTCAAAATGATGGGGAATAACGCCTATATGATGCGGAATTTTCTTGTAAAAATGCTGATTGTGGATATTCTTGGGATTTGCTGTGCATTTCTGATTGGGAAATACATCAGTGACTGTATTCTGCGCCCCGTTGAAGCGATTCGCTCGGCGGCAGAGCGGATTTCCATCGAGGACTTGAGTCAGCGGATTTCCACGGAAGGTCCTGAGGATGAGATGAAGGAGCTGACGATTACGTTTAACTCCATGATTGACCGATTGGATGGGGCGTTTCAGCGGCAGAGTCAGTTTATTTCCGATGCGTCCCATGAGCTGCGGACACCCATTGCCGTCATTCAGGGTTATGCGAATCTGATTAACCGCTGGGGCAAGAGCGATCCTGAGGTTTTGCAGGAATCCATCGATTCTATCCTGACAGAAACCGACCACATGAGTGCGCTCATCCGTCAGCTGCTTTTTCTGGCGAAGGGTGACCAAAATAAGCTGCATGCGCAGAAAGCGAGGGTTTCTCTGAACGAGATTGCGGCAGAGCTGGTGCGTGAAATGGATTTGCTGCAGGAGGGCAGAAGCATCACCTTTACAGCGGAGGATGAGGTGGAAATTTTTGCGGAATATGATTTAATCAAGCAGCTGCTGTGGATTCATGGCGAGAATGCCTTGAAATATTCCCCGAACGGCAGTGAGATTGCGGTGCGGGTCTGGAAGGATGCAAGCTTCGGCTATGTTTCTGTGGAAGACCACGGCGCAGGCATTGCGGAGGAGGATCTGCGTAAGATTTTCGATCGTTTTTATCGTGCGGATAAATCCAGAAATAAGGAGGTTTCCGGTACAGGCTTAGGGCTTGCTATTGCGCGCTGGATCATCGATTGCCATGATGGAGAGGTTCTGGTGGAAAGCAAGGTAGGGGAAGGAACGATTTTCACCGATAAATTCCGGCTGTTTTCCGCAGAAAAGAAAGCAAAATCAAAATAATAAAGAAGCAAAACAAAAGGAAAGAAGGCAAAAAGAGGTGTCTCGAAACAGAAGGACGCTTCTTTTTTGCATGAAATTCATAAAAAAAGCTTAATTTTTCTTTGTTCTATTGTTTGGAAGGGAAGTCTTTGCTATAATATTCATAGGTTAAATCTGTAAGATAACCAAAAAAAGGTTGAAAAAGGAGGCGTTTACTTATGAAAAAGAAGCTGGCGGCACTGCTTTGCGGTGTTATGTGTGTGGGAGCATTTTCGGGCTGTTCGACGGATGAGCTGGGCTATCTGAAGATGGCAGCAAATGCAATGGATACCATGAAGACCTGTGAGGTAAAGGGAACGATGCAGGCGGATATCAACTTTGATGCATTGGAGACGTTTATGACAGATGTTGCAAAAGCAACAGGTGCGGATATGGTTGCGACAGTTGGGGAATTCCCTGACGGCAGAAAGACCATGCAGATGGATTACGACATGAATCTGGATATGGATACAATGAAATACGATATGTCCTTTGATGTGAATTACGAAGGCAAGAAGTACGATTTGGGTACGGTGTATTATAGCCTGACGGATGGCGTTGTTGTGACAACAGATACCCTTCTGGGTGCATATCAGCTTGCAGGGGCTGTGGAAGAAAAGAATGACAGCTATCTTTTCACAGAGGCCTTTGCAAGAGATTTCAAGGCAGCGCTGGGACAGCAGAAATATATTACACTTATCTCTGCCGAGGATATGACAGGGGTTGACATGGAAGGTGTAAGCATGAGCGGCTTACAGGATGCCGTATTTACCTTCTATGAGGATGTATTCAAGGGCTTTGAAACGGGCATGGTAAAGAAAATCAGCGGCGGCTATGCGATTCAGGCAGACGGACAGCAGGTGGCACAGCTGATGATCAATATGCTTGATTTCATCGGCAAGAACCCTGAGCAGGTGCTGAATGCAACCGAAGCCTACATGATGACTGTAATGGACAGCATGAATGCAAGTGCAGAGGATAAGGCACAGATAAAGGAAGGCTTTGCAGAGCTGAAGGCATCGGAGCAGGACTTCGTGGATGGCGCGAGCGACCTGAGTGCAATGTTAAAGGAAATTGTGAAAGAACCCAGCGTTTCCATGGTTCTGGACAGCTTCAAATATAATGCGGAGGTAAAACAGCTGGCAGAAGGCTTCCGTTCTACAGAGGTGTATGATGTAACCCATAACGGCAAAAGGGTTGCGAAGATTACCACAGATTCCACTATGATGAGCTCCAACGAAACCGTAACGATTCCGAAGGGCGGCATGACATTGGAGGAGCTGCAGAATCAGATGGCGCGTCTGGAAAATAAATATAACCCTGTTGTCGGCGTAACCGTGACATGGGGCTGGGGCGGCGATAACGAAGCGAGCCTGGAGGCAAACAGAAAAGAAGGCAGTGCGGTATTCGGCGGCAATTATGATTATACCGATCTGGTTGTGAAAAACGGCAGAGCATACCTGCCCTTGCGTGATATCTGCGATATGCTGGGTGAGGATGTCGGCTGGGAAAAGACCACAAAGACCTCTTATGTGATGCAGAACGGCAAACGCGTGAATATGAATGTGCTTTTGCAGGACGGCAAATCATTCGTTGGCGTAAGAGCCTTTGAACAGCTTGGCTATACCGTAACCTACACTCCTCTGGAGGACGAAGAGATGGTTGAAATTATGAAATAAGCCGAAACAAAATAAATGGAGGACGATGAAAATCGTCCTCTTTTTGCGTTATCGGTGTGTTCTTTTTTTCAGATTTTCCCAGAAGGCATAGGGAATGGCGAGGTTATTTTTCCCGCTGCCGAGAAAGATATCGGGTTTATTTTTTCCGTGAAAATCACTGCCGCCGGAGGGGAGCAGACCCAGTCGCTTGGCAAGTACGGTGATTTCCCTTGTCTGCTCGGGGGTATAGGTGGAATATTGGCACTCGATGCCGTCCAGACCATAGGGAATCAGCTCCCTGCAAAGAATTTCCAGCTGCGCTACATCCAGCTCATAAAGCGTAGGATGCGCCAGAACCGCCGCGCCGCCTGCCGCCTTGATGGTTTCGATGCAAAGGGCAGGAGAGAGAAATTCCCGCTCCACATAGCCCGGCAGACCGGGGGAGATATAACGGGTAAAAGCGTCCGCCTTCTTTTTGATATAGCCCTTTTCGAGCAGAATATTCGCAAAATGCGCCCGTGTGATGATTTCACCGCCTGCGTTTGCCGCCACCTCGTCCAAAGTCAGATGCAGACCGATGGAGGAAAGCCTTTCGCACATCCTGCGGTTGCGGATATCGCGGCTGCTTCGGATGGTTTCCATGCGGCCCTTGAGAACGGGATGCGCCGGGTCAAAGCCTAAGCCGACAATATGGATTTCGGGACGGTGGAAATGCTCCCAGAGTGCGGCAAATTCAATGCCTGCGATGGCTTCGATGCCGAGGGCGTTTCCTGCGGCTTGAAATTCCGCCAGACCGTCAATGGTATCATGGTCGGTCAAGGCGATGGCGGAAAGCCCGATTTTCTGCGCCAGCGCTGCAACCTCTTTGGGGGCATAGGTGCCGTCCGATGCGGTGGAATGGCAGTGTAAATCTATAATAGAGGAATCGTGCATAGCAATGCCTCCTTTCTATTTTATCGGTATATTTATCAGTATAGCATACTTTTTCCAAAAGACCCATAAAATAAAACCAGAGAGGTCTGTTTGGATAGGATGTGATTTTTTGGGGAAGGAAAAAGGAAAGAAGGAAAAAAGAGAAAAAAAGGAGAACCATAGCCGCCGAACCCGCGAAAGGCAGACGGGCGGCACGGCGCTTTGCCTTCTGCGCGGCATGGGCATTGCCTTTGCCATCACCTGTATTATATTTATCGGCTTTGGGATGATACTGACCTATACCGCTGCTTCGGAGGAAAGTCTGCCTTTGGTTTCGCTAATCTGTACGGCGCTTTCTGTGGCGGCGGCAGGCTATGACTGGGCGGCGTGCAAAAGGAAACGGGGGCTGCTATGGGGGGCTCTGGCAGGGCTTGTTTACACCGCTCTGCTTTACGTTATTACAAGCCTTGCGGCGGATTCCTTCGTTTTGCATGCTTCGGGGCTGATGACGCTTGCAGTGGCACTTGCGGCAGGAGTCATCGGCGGAATTCTGGGGGTAAACCGCAGGTAGTGCAACAGAATTAGAAAATAAACTTGCAAATCCATCATTTTATGCTAAAATAAATTTTGTGATAAACGGAATAAAGGGGCATGGATCCTTCCGCTGACAGAGAACAAGGAAAGATTCATCCCTTTTTTGCGTAAGAAAACAGCATGAAAGGATGGAGAAAAAAGATGAAGATGAAAGGCAGAATGATGCTTTTGCTGACACTCATTGTGGCGGTTGCGCTGAGTGCAATCTCCTATAAGGGGATTGGTTCCAAAAAGGCATTGAGTGTTCATCGCATTGAGCAGGGTCTTGATTTGAGTGGCGGTGTAGATATCGTTTACGAAGCAGACCAGAAATCTGTAACAGACGATGAAATGAAGGCAGCAATTTCCCTTTTGCAGGGCAGATTGGACTGGAAGGGCTGGACAGAGGCTGAGGTTGCCCGTGAGGGGGACAAGCGTATCCGCGTGCAGATTCCCGGTGTGGAGGATGCGGAGGAAGCCATTCAGGAAATCGGACAGACCGCACAGCTTTCCTTTGCGGATGAGGACGGCAATGTGCTGCTGACAGGTGATATGGTAAAGGATGCAACCAAGCAGGTTGGTTCCACAAGCAAAAACGGCGCTTCTCAGCCCTATGTTGCACTGGAGTTCAACAAAGAGGGGACGGAGAGATTTGCTGAGGCAACCTCGAACAATATTGGTAAGCAGATTTATATTATTATGGATAATGAGGTAATCAGTGCGCCGACTGTTCAGACAGCAATCACAAACGGACAGGCAATGATTACGGGCAGCTTTACCGCGGAGGGGGCAGAACAGCTTGCGTCCCTCATTCGTGCAGGCTCTCTGCCGTTTAACCTGAATGTAATTCAGATGAAGAACGTAGGTGCGCGCCTTGGTGCGGATGCGCTTTCCACAGGAATTAAGGCAGGTATTATCGGTATCGCTTTGGTACTGATTTATATGCTGTTTGCCTATAAGCTGCTGGGCTTTGCGGCAGACTGGGCACTGGTAATTTATATTGGCTTGGAGCTGGTGGCGCTGAGTCTGTTCCATGTGACGCTGACATTGCCCGGTATCGCAGGTATCGTGCTTTCGGTAGGTATGGCGGTAGATGCGAATATCGTTATTTTTGAACGTGTGAAGGAAGAACTGGTTCTGGGTAAGAGCCTGCGCAATGCGCTGAAGGCAGGCTTCAAGAGAGCAACTCCTGCCATTCTGGATGGTAACGTAACCACGCTGATTGCGGCGGCGGTTCTGTTCTTCTTAGGCAGTGGTACAGTGAAGGGCTTTGCAACTACACTGATGATCGGTATTGTGATTTCCATGTTCACTGCGCTTTTTATTACCCGTGTGATTGTGAACGGTCTGATGTATGCCGGTGTGCAGAATCCCAAATATTACGGCTTGAGAATGAAATAAGGAGGTGGGGAAAATGCAGATTATTCAAAACAGAAAAAAATTCTTTATCCTTTCCCTGCTGGTCATTATTATTGGTTTTGGCTTTATGATTGCCAATGCACAGGCAGGTAAGGGCGCACTCAACTGGGACGTTGAATTTACAGGCGGTACCTCCATGGAACTGAATATGAACGGTAAATATGATAATGATAAGCTGATTTCCATTATCAAGGACGTAACCGATCAATCCAGTCCGCAGATTCAGGAGGTTCTGGGGACAAATAACGTAGAAATCAAATTGCAGTCCATCGACAGCCCTACGCGTACGGCTCTGGTGGAAGCAATCCAGAAGGAATATTCCAAAGCGACACTGACGGAAGCGAATGATATCAGCGGTACGGTCAGCGGTGAAATGCAGCGTGCAGCCATCAAGGCAACGCTGATTGCGGCAGTAGCAATGCTGATTTATATTTCTATTCGGTTTAAGGATGTGCGCGCAGGCGGCAGTGCCATTCTGGCGCTGATTCATGACGTGCTGGTGGTTCTGGCGGCGTATGCGATTTTCCGTATTCCCGTAAATAATGCTTTTATTGCGGTACTCTTGACGATTCTGGGGTATTCCGTAAACTCGACCATTGTTATTTTCGACCGTATTCGTGAAAATAAAGGGGCATTCAAGAGAAACCAGACAGCAGAACGCATCAATAAGAGCATCAGCCAGACATTGGCGCGTTCCATCAATACATCCCTGACAACATTGTTTACCATTGGTGCCATTTATTTCCTTGGTGTGCCTTCCATTCAGGAATTCGCACTGCCTATGATGGTTGGCATCATTGCCGGTGCATATTCTTCCATTTGCATTTCCGGCTCCATCTGGTACACATTGCTGCCCAAGGCGGAAAAAGACGTATAACAATCAGTCGAAATCAGGATTTTGACTTGCAAGAGGAAAAGAAAGCGTTGTTCTTTGGTTCATCCGAAACAACGCTTTTTTCTTTTGCCCTGCTATGGTATGATGGAGGGGTATGAAAGGAGTGGCGGCATGAAACGCTGGCTTTTAAAACGAACGAAAATAGATACGGCGGCAATGGCGCGGGATTTGGGTATCCGCCGGGCAACAGCTGCAGTGCTTGCCAATCGGGAGCTATCTTCCAGACAGGCGGCAAGGAATTTTCTCTGCGGCGGTACGGCGGCATTAGGAAATCCGCTGGAAATGAAGGACTTTTCGCAGGCAGCCTCTCTGCTTGCGGAAGCGATTCGCGCAGGAAAGAAAATTGTCGTGTATGGGGATTATGATGTGGACGGGGTGATGAGCACCTCTATTTTATATCAGACGATTCTGCGATGTGGCGGCAATGCTGTTTTTTATCTGCCGCATCGGCAGAAGGAGGGCTACGGGCTGAACCTGAAGGCAGTGAATCAGCTTGCGGCAGAAGGCATAGAAGTGCTTTTCACCTGTGATAACGGCATTGCGGCGTTGCAGGAAATTGCGCTTGCGAAGGAAAAGGGCATGACGGTTGTAGTGCTTGACCACCATGAGCCCGGCTTTCGGGGCGAGGGAGAGGAGCGCAGGGATATTCTGCCTGCGGCGGATGCCATCATTGACCCGAAGCAGCGAGCCTGCCCCTATCCCTTTAAGCAGATGTGCGCCGGAGGACTTTCCTATTACTTTGCGCATCACCTTTTGCAGATATTTGAAATTACGGATGAGGGGCTGGAACGACAGCTTTTGACCTTTGCAGGCATTGCGACCGTCTGCGATATTGTGGATTTACTGGGGGAGAATCGTGCGCTCGTGCAGATGGGGCTTGCGGAAATTGGCAAAACGGAAAATATTGGGCTGCGCGTGCTGATTGAGGAGGCAGGGCTTTCGGATAAGGCCATTTCGGAATATCATATCGGCTTTATCATTGGGCCCTGTATCAATGCGGCAGGACGGCTAGAAAGCGGCAGGCTTGCGGTGGAGCTTTTCTGCACGCAGAATGAGAAGGAAGCAAGAGAGAAGGCAAGGCATCTGGTGATGCTCAATGCGGAACGCAAGCATCTGACAGAGGAAGCGGCGGAGCGTGCGGATATCGCCCTGCAGGAAGGCGACGCTTTGCAGGATAGGGTGCTTGTGCTGTATGATGCGGAGATTCACGAAAGCATTGCAGGGATTGTTGCAGGCAGAATCAAGGATAAATATTACCGCCCGACCATCCTGATTACGGGCAGCGAGGACGGAGCAAAGGGCTCAGGCAGAAGCATTGAGGGCTATCATCTGTTTGAGGCGTTGTTTGCCAATCGGGATTTATTTACGCGCTTTGGCGGACATGCCATGGCGGCAGGGCTTTCTCTGCCTGTAGAAAACATCCCCGTTCTGCGCAGACGGCTCAATGAAGGCTGTACCCTGACGGAGGAGCAGATGATTCCGATTCTGCGGCTGGAGGATGCACTTTCCTTTGCGGAGATTGACTTAGGGCTTGCAATGGAATTGCAGACACTTGCGCCCTTCGGCAAGGGCAACCCTGCGCCGTTATTTGCATCCAAGGGGATTCATGCTGACCGTGTGGATTTGATAGGGAAGAATAAAGATATCTTGCGGCTGACGCTTTCCGAGCCGGAAAATGGGATTCGCCTTTCGGCAATCTCCTTTGATGGCTATGAACCGCTCAGAGAAATGCTGAAAGCATTGTATCCGGCAGAGGATTGTGATAAAATAATACACAGTGGGCTTTTGCCGCAGCTGCTGGATATTGTGTATAGCATTGAAATCAACAGCTATCGCGGCAGAAGCAATATACAGTTGATACTAAAGGATTTTCGATTTGCAAAATGAGGAGGATATGGGATGGATTTAAAGGACAAGATCAGATCAATTGAGGATTACCCTCAGAAGGGTGTGATCTTCCGTGATATTACAACACTGCTGAAGGATGCAGAGGGGCTGAGGGACGCTGTGGATGCCATAACGGCTAGCCTTGCGGATGTTTCCTTTGATTTGGTGCTGAGCCCCGAATCCAGAGGGTTTATCTTCGGGATGCCTGTGGCGTATAATATGGGGAAGGGCTTTGTTCCTGTCAGAAAGGCGGGAAAGCTGCCTGCGGAAACCATCAGCAAGGAATATGAGCTGGAATACGGCAAGGCAACAATCGAAATTCATAAGGATGCCATCAAGCCCGGACAGAAGGTTGTCATTGTAGATGACCTGATGGCAACAGGCGGCACAGCAAAGGCGATTATGGAGATGGTAGAGGAAATGGGCGCAGAGGTCGTTGCCTCCGCATTTTTGATAGAACTGGATTTTCTGAACGGCAGAAAGGCCTTGCCCGATTGCAGAGTCGAGGCTGTGATTCATTACGAATGAGAAAAAAAGGAAGGGTGGCACTGCCGCTCTTTCTTTTTATAAAAGAATAGATGAGGGATAAGGTATGTACGGACAATTTTTTATACTGTTTGGATTGATTCTGGTGGGGTATTACTGCAACAAAAAGGGATATCTGCCGTTGGAAACGAACAAAAATGTGGGACACATGGTTATGCGTGTGACGATTCCTGCCATGCTGATTACAACGATTGCGAGCATTGAGATTACCGACAGGGTGCTGCGTGCGTTTTTGCTTTCTGCCGCAGGGCAGATTGCCATGATGGTTGTGTTTGGCTTTTTGATGCGGCAATACGGGCGGAAAAGAGGCTTGGACAGCCGCCTTCTGCCCATGCTTGACCTGACCGCAGGCTCCCTGAACACAGGCTTTATCGGCTTGCCCGTGACCATGATTTTCTTCGGGCAGGCAGGGATTATTTATATGTCTGCGGGGGTTTTGGCACTGAATTTGTATCTTTGGTCGTATGGTGTATATCTGATTTCAGACAAGAAGGCGACAGGTGCGGCGGCCATCGGGAAAAGCTTTTTGCAGGGCGCAATCAACCCGAACTGCATTTCTATTTTGCTGGGGCTTTTGCTTGCGGTGACGCATACGGCGCGATTTGTGCCGACAGTGGTGCTTGGCTTTCTGACAAAGGTGGGGGATTTATCGACACCGCTTTCGTTGATTTATATTGGCGCATTGGCAGGCGGCAGCGGCATCGTGCAGCTCTTTAAAGAAAAAATGGCACTGGAAATCAGTGTGGTGAAGATGATTGGGATGCCTGCATTGGCAATTCTTGCAATGCTTTTTATTCCTGCGGATGGTCTTGCAAAGTCGGTGTTCCTGCTTTCCGTTTGCATGCCATCAGCGGCGGTCGTGCCGATGATGGTCGGCAGATACGGCTATGGGGATAAGATGTCCTCGGATATTGTGCTTTGGACAACGGTTCTTTCTATGGCAACGCTGCCGTTAAGCGTGCTGCTTGCCGCAAAGCTTTACGGAGCAGTCTGAAAAGCCTGAAAAACCTTTATTTTTCGGAAAAAAGTGCTTGCAATGCCCTTTCGGGCGTGGTATAATTTTTCATGTTGATTACGGACGGTCCAATGCCGCTGTCAAAGGGATGGGGTAAGAACGTCTAAGGTGCATAAGGAGGAAATACAATGGATATCATCAGAGAACTGGAAAATGAACAGCTGAAAAGCGAAGTAACTCCTTTTAACGTTGGCGACACAATCCGTGTTTATGCTAAAGTAGTAGAGGGTACAAGAGAAAGACTGCAGATGTTCGAAGGCGTTGTTATCAAAAGACAGGGCGGCGGCATCAGAGAAACTTTCACAGTAAGACGTATCGCTTCCGGCGTTGGCGTTGAAAGAACATGGCCCGTACACTCTCCCAGAATCGACCGTATCGAGGTTGTAAGACGTGGTGTTGTAAGACGTGCTAAACTGTTCTACCTGAGAGACAGAGTTGGTAAAGCAGCTAAGGTTAAAGAAGTTCTGAAATAAGCTGTACATTTTGTACCGGAACGAGAAAAAGCAGTCTCGATGAACAAGTTTCATCGAGACTTTTTTCGTGAGAGGCAGAAGGGCTTTTGCCTTTGACGAAAAAATGCGTTTGGATAAAGGAGGTCTTTGGAATGGAGCAGGCAATTGAAAAGCAGGAAGAACAGAAGCCTACAAGAAGAAAAAAGGAAAAGAAGGGAATGCCCATGCTGCTGCAGCTGGTGCTGTTGGTTGTTGTGATTGTGGTTTTGCGTAATGTAATGGGGACGGTTCTGGTAAAGGGGTCTTCCATGGAGCCGAATTTTTACCATGGCGATTTTGTGTTTATCAATAAGCTGAGCACCTCCTTCGGTACGCTGAAAAAGGGTGATATTGTTATCTGCCGCCTGAATGACGAAAAGAAAAATATCATCAAGCGTGTGATTGGTCTGCCCGGGGATGTAATTGACCTCAGAGATAATGGTGACGAGGAAGATACGATATACTCTCTGTATATCAATGGGGAGTTGGTGAAGGAGGACTATATCAAAGCGCCGATGGATACAAAGGGAAATATTGAGTACCCTTATACAGTTCCCGAAAACAGCTATTTTGTGATGGGGGACAACAGAAACGCAAGCTCCGACAGCCGCAGAAAATCGGTCGGCGCGATTCCGAAGGAGAACCTGATGGGGAAGGTTGTGTTCCGCCTGTATCCCTTCAGCTCCATTGGCTTTATCAAATAAAAACATGAGTGAAAATAGAAAGAGGTAGCTATGAACAATATTCAATGGTATCCCGGGCACATGACAAAAACCCGCAGAATGATGGAGGAAAATATTTCTCTGGTGGATATTGTCATCGAACTGGTAGATGCAAGAATTCCATACAGTAGCAAAAATCCGGATCTGGATACGCTTGCGAAGAATAAGCACCGCATTCTGCTTCTGAATAAATGCGACCTAGCGGACGAAAGGGCAACCGATATCTGGCAGGAATATTTTGAAAAGCAGGGCTTCCGCGTGATTCGCATCAATGCGCTGAAGGGCAACGGCTTGGGCGAGGTGACGGAAACGGCACGCAGCTTAATGAAGGAAAAAATTGAGAAGCTGAAAGCAAGAGGGCGTATCAATGTCCCTATCCGCAGCATGATTGTGGGTATCCCGAATGTGGGGAAATCCACGTTTATCAATAAATATGTGGGGAAGGTAACGGCGAAAACCGGGGATAAACCCGGTGTGACCCGCGGCAAGCAGTGGATAAAATTAAAAAAGGATTTTGAGCTGCTCGATACGCCGGGCATCCTCTGGCCGAAATTTGAGGACCAGCAGGTGGGGCTGAAGCTGGCGTTTACGGGGGCAATCAATGATGATATTCTTGACCCCGAAAATATGGCGCTTGCCTTTATCAATCACATGATTTCCAGAAATCCCGACTGTCTGCGGAATCGGTATCAGATTACATTCGATACGATTGAGGAGCCGCATGTAATTCTGGAAAAAATCGCGATGGCGCGCGGTTTTAAGAAAAAGGGCGGCGAACCTGATTTGGAACGCGCAGGCAAAATTCTGATGGATGAATACCGTGGCGGCAAGCTTGGCAGGCTGACATTGGAGCTGCCGGAGGATATTGATGTGATGCTGGAGCAGAAGAAGGCAAGGGCGGCGGAAAAAGCGGTTTTGGATAAGGAACGGAAAAAGGCCTACAATAATAAAAAGAAGAAATAACACAAAAACCATAGGACTGGCGGATACCAGATTCTATGGTTTTCTTTTTTAGCTGCTTTTAAAATTTCAGCTTAGACTCGTTTAGAATCTCGATGATATTGCGAAGCACCTGCGCGGTGAAGCCCCAGATGATATGCCCGTTATATTCATAGAAAAGCTGTGTGGTTTTGCTCTTGCTAAAGGGGTAGTTTTTGCCGCCTTCGATTTTTTCGTAGGGGAAATCGGGGGATTCTATGACCTTCCAGACGGTATCATGCCGCTCCGGCTCGGTTTTCAGAAAGAAACGCAGGGGGACGGTGAAAATTTCCGCAACCTCCTTGGGATTTGGGACTGCGGTTTTGTAAATCTCATAGGGGATATAGGCGATATAGGGCTGAATCATGCCACGATAAATTGTCAGCATGAAGTCACTTTTCCCCAGAAGGCGAATATCCTTTTGAGAGATGCCGATTTCTTCCTCGGTTTCTCTGAGAGCGGTTTCCACGAGGGTTTCGCCCTGTTCCCGATGTCCGCCGGGAAAGCAGACATCCCCCGGTTGATTTACCCCTGCGGCGCGTTTTGTCAGAATGAAATGCAGTTCTCCGCCTATCTCTGTCAGCAGAGCAAGAACGGCGAAATGGCGCAGCTTCCAAATGGGGGCTGCTTCATGTGCGGAAAAAACAGCGGTGACTTTTTTCAGACAGTTTTTATGTTCCATGGGGCTCAGTCCTTTCTTAATCTGATGCGGGTTGCTGCCATGCGGCGACGGCTGTCCTCGATATCGGCGTAATGCTTTCGGGTGGTATTGACATCGGCATGCCCCAGCACATCCGCCACTAAGTAGATATCCCCCGTTTCCTGATAGAGATTTGTACCGAAGGTACTGCGCAGCTTATGGGGGGTGATTTTTTTGATTGTAACGCCCTGTGCGTATTTTTTGACCATATTCTGCACCGTCCGCACGCCGATGCGCTTGCCCTGACTCGAAAGAAAGAGGGCATCTTCATTTTCGTCCTTGGTTAGGGCGTTCTGCCGTTCCTCTAAGTAATCCGCAAGGGTTTCCCGTACTTCTTCGCCGAAATAGAGGAAAACCTCGTTGCCGCCCTTACGGGTAACCTTGACGGCGTTATTCTGAAAATCCAGATCCTTAATATTGATACCGACACATTCGGAAACACGCATCCCCGTCCCAAGCAGGAGCGTCATCATGGCAAGGTCGCGCTTTTTTGTTTTTTCATGGAAGACCTTCTGGCGGTCGGTCAGCTTTTCGCCGCTTTCCACTGCATCCAGAAAGTTTGCCATTTCGTTCACATCCAGACGCACAATAGCTTTTTCGTGGATTTTCGGGGTATCGACCAAAGAGGCAGGGTCCGCCGATATAATTTTTTTCTTATACAGATATTTAAACAGCATCCGCACTGCGGCAAGCTTACGGGATTTCCCTTTTTCCTCGTTGTGCATTTCCTTGCCATAGGCGGGGTTTTCATAATCGGGGCGAATATAATAGGAAAGATATTCCATGAAGCAGTCAATATCCTCCGAGGTGACCTCGCTCAAATGCGCTGCGGTCAAATCCTTCGGCTCGATGCCGCCGAGGGTGCGATGCTCCTCATAAAGATAGCGGAAGAAAATTCGCAGATCGTAGGCATACGCCAGACGGGTTTTAGTAGAGGTGGTCTGTGCGATGCCGCGAAAGAAGGCTTGCACAAAGGAGGGCAGCTCCCTCTGGATTTCCCGAAGACGCAGGGTTTCCTTATTTTTCAGTTCCTCACGGTAATCAGACATCAGGCTCACCTTCCTTATTCCTCATGATTCCAACCCTTTAGGGAGGAACGCTTGATGGCACCGAATACCTTTTCCTGCAAATTATCATACCGTAGGGAAAGCTCTGCCAGAAGCTCCTTGGTTTCCTGCCGTTTGGTATTTCCGTCGGCAAGACAGGGGTTTTTTACGATATGGATATCGCTTTTATTGACAAAGCTGCGACATTCCCATTCCGGCACATACATCAGCGGACGGATGGAATAGAGTTTTTTTCTGTCCAAGAAGCTAACGGGAGCGAAGCAGTTCAGGCGACCCTCATAAAGCAGAGACATAAAGAAGGTTTCCACAACATCATCCTTATTATGCCCCAAAGCGATCTTATTGCAGCCAAGCTGTTCCGCCATATCATTCAATGCGCCCTTCCGCATTTTTGCACAGAGAGAGCAGGGATTTTTTTCTTTTCGCTCATCAAAAATGATTTTGCCGATATCGGTTTCCACAACGGTATAATGCACACCCAGCTCATTGCAGAGTGCCTGTATGCCGTCATAGCTTGCACCGGGCAGACCGAGGGAGACGGTAATTGCCTCCAGCTCAAACCGCTTGGGATAGAAGCGCTGTAAATGCTTGAGGGCGACCAGAAGACAGATGCTGTCTTTGCCGCCGGAAATGCCGACCGCGATTTTATCGCCTTCCTCTATCATACTATAATCATCTACTGCGCGGCGCACATAGCTTAATAATTTCTGTAATTTCATGTGAATACTCCTTTGTTTCCTGCATCTATCATGCGGTATAATCTATACTTATCTTATATAGATTATAGCGGAAGGAAGGAAAAAATAAAAGAGTCGCGGAGTTTTTTTCGGAAAAAGCGGAAAGACTGTAAAGGACAAAAGAATCTTGCGCCCAAGGGCATACTTTTGTGGAAATATTCTTGAAAATATACATATAAAACTGTATAATAATTTTTATAATCTTTTTTCGACAAAATTATTAGAAATTTTTATCAATAAGAGGGGGTGATGAGTATGGCAGAGATTGATGAACAATTATATAAGGAATTGATTGATAAAATCAAAACCTACCATCCGTCCGATGATTTTTCCATGGTGGAAAAGGCATATAAGCTGGCGGTGGAAGCGCATAAGGAACAAAAGAGAAAATCAGGCGAACCATATATCATCCATCCTTTGAAGGTGGCATATATTCTGGCGGAGCTGGAGCTGGATATGGAGACCATCACGGCAGGGATTCTGCACGATATTATTGAGGATACACCTTATACCTATGAGGATATTGCACACCTGTTCAGCGAGGAAATTGCTGCATTGGTGGATGGTGTGACGAAACTGGGCAAGCTTTCCTATACTACAAAGGAAGAGGCGCAGGCAGAAAACTACCGCAAGATGTTCCTTGCCATGGCAAAGGATATTCGTGTTATTTTAATTAAGCTGGCGGACAGACTGCACAATATGCGGACGTTAAACTATATGACACCCGAAAAGCAGAGGGAGAAGGCGCAGGAAACGCTGGATATTTACGCTCCTCTGGCGCATCGTCTGGGTATTTCCAAAATCCGTTCCGAAATGGAGGATTTGTGCTTTAAATATCTGAATCCGGATGCGTATTTCGATTTGGCGGCAAAAATCCAGAAGAAAAAAGAAGAACGTGACCAGTTCGTGCAGAGCATGGTGCAGGAATTACAGACGAAGATGAACGAGGCCGGCATCAAGGGGAAGGTTTACGGCAGAACAAAGCACTTTTTCAGCATTTATAAGAAGATGGTGAACCAGAATAAAACCCTTGACCAGATTTATGATTTGTTCGCTATCCGTGCGCTGGTGGACAGCGTGAAGGATTGCTATGCCGTTCTGGGGATTGTGCATACGGCGTATACCCCCATGCCCGGACGGTTTAAGGATTATATTGCTATGCCAAAGCCGAATATGTATCAGTCGCTGCACAATACGCTGATTGGCCCGCATGGGCAGGTGTTTGAGGTGCAGATTCGTACATGGGAAATGCACCGTACAAGCGAATACGGTATCGCTGCCCACTGGAAATATAAAGAGGGCAGAGCGAACGAAAAATCGAGCAAGGCGCAGAAAAGTGAGGAAGCAAAGCTGGCATGGCTGCGGCAGATTATGGAATGGCAGAAGGATATGTCCGATAATAAGGAATATCTGGATACCATTAAGCTGGATTTGAATATCTACAGCACACAGGTGTATGCCTTTACGCCGCAGGGGGATGTTATCCAGCTGACGAAGGATTCTACCCCGATTGACTTTGCCTATATGATTCACTCGGCAGTCGGCAATAAGATGGTCGGCGCGAGGGTAAATAATAAAATCGTTCCGTTGGATCATAAAATCCAGAATGGGGACATTGTAGAGATTATCACTTCACAGAATTCCAAGGGGCCGAACCGGGATTGGCTTGCCATTGTCAAAACAGCACAGGCAAGAACAAAAATCAAGCAGTGGTTCAAGAAGGAAGAGAAGGAAGAAAATATCATCCGTGGACGCGAAATGATTTTGGCAGATATCAAGAAAAAGGGGTATCAGCCGCAGGATTTGCTGCGCCCCGAATGGGAAGAAATCGTTCTGGTGAAATACGATTTCAAGACATGGGATGCGCTTCTGGCTGCTGTCGGCTACGGCGGCATGAAGGAGGGGCAGGTTGTTAACCGCTTGAAGGATGAATATTTAAAGGAAAAGAGAAAGACGCAGACGGCAGAGGATGCGCTGAAGGATTTTGAAAAGACCATCGACCAGAAGCCTGTGAAAAAGCATAAAAGCAAGAGCGGCGTTGTGGTGGAAGGCATCGGGGATGTTGCGGTGCGTTTTTCCAAATGCTGTAGTCCGGTGCCTGGGGATGAAATCATCGGCTTCGTGACACGCGGCAGAGGGGTTACGATTCACCGTACCGACTGCATCAACGTGATCAATCTGAGCAACGAGGAACGCGGACGCTTGATCAATGCCGAATGGGATACGCAGTTTGCCAAGGGAGAAAGCAATACCTCTTATTTGGCAGAGCTGAAGGTTGTGGCGAATGACAGGGTTGGCTTGATCGTGGAAATCAGCCGTCAGCTGGCGGATGATGATATTTCCGTAAAGGGCTTTAATGTGAGAACAACAAAGGATATGCAGGCAATTTTGAATGTTACGATTGAAATTAAAACAAAGGAACAGCTGGAGCGCGTGGTCACACGTCTGAAAAATCTGCGTGATGTGACAGAGGTGGAGCGTGTTTCCGGTCTGGGCTGATATAGGGTTTAGGAGGAAGAAATGAGAGCAGTATTACAGAGAGTGACAGAGGCAAGTGTCACCATTGACGGACAGAAGGTTGGAGAAATCGGCAAGGGGATTATGGTGCTGTTTGGCATGCTGGGGACAGATACGGATAAAACCATTGATTACATGCTGGATAAGGTTATCAATCTGCGTATTTTTGAGGATGAAAACGGCAAGATGAATCTTTCTCTGTTGGATATTGAAGGAGAGTTGCTGATTGTGCCTAACTTCACCCTGTACGGGGATGCAAGAAAGGGCAGACGACCCGGCTACAGCAGCGGGGCAGCACCCGAAATTGCAAGCGAATTGTTCGATAAGCTGTGTGCAAAGGCAGAAGCACTGGGCATCAAGAAGGTGCAGCATGGCATTTTCCAGACAGATATGAAGGTTGCCCTTGTCAATGATGGCCCTGTGACACTGCTGCTTGACAGTGAAAAGCTGTTCTGATGCGTATGGATACGGAAACCATCAGCTATGTTCTGGAGGGACATGAGCTGCAAAACGATGTGCAGACAATGATACAGGTATTTCTGGCAAACCGCCATTATATCCGCACGGACACAGTGACAGATGCGGAGATTACCGTAAAAAGCGAGATGAAAGAGGGCATTGCTTCGGCAATGCTTTATCGCCGTGGGGAGAAGGCTTCCGCATGGTCGATGGAATATGACGAAAAAATGCTGACGGAAAAGGAACAGAAGCGCATCATCAAGCGGACGATTTATGAGCTGCTGAAGGCGGAAACGGGAATTCGCCCCCAATGGGGACTGCTGACAGGCGTGCGCCCTGCAAAGCTCATCAGCAGCCTGTTGGAGGAGGGCAAAACGGACAAGGAATGTCTTGCTTTTCTGACGGAGGATTATCTTGTGATGCCGCATAAGGCGGCACTGGCGCTCAAGGTGGCAAAGGCGGAACGAAAAATTCTGGAGGATAACCGCCCTGAGGAAATCAGCCTGTATATCGGGATTCCCTTCTGTCCAACCAGATGTCTGTACTGCTCCTTTACGGCATATCCGCTCCAGCAGTATAAAAATCGGGTGGATGAATATCTGGATGCCATGTTCAGAGAATTGGATTGGCTTGCGGCATACAGCAGAAGCTTCGTGATGAAGAATATTTATATCGGCGGCGGCACACCGACCTCCTTGAATGAGGCACAGCTGGAACGTCTGCTGCAAAAGGTGGAGGAGCTGTTCCATCCGGATGAAAGCATGGAATATACCGTTGAGGCAGGTCGCCCCGATACGATTACAAGAGAAAAGCTGCGGCTTTTAAAGGAGTACGGCGTGAACCGCATTTCCATCAATCCGCAGACGATGAACGATAAGACCTTGCGTGCGGTAGGCAGAAAGCATACGGTGGAGGATATCCGTCGGGTGTTCCGCGAGGCAAGAGAGGAAGGACATCAGAATATCAATATGGATTTGATTCTGGGTCTGCCGGGAGAGGATGCCGCAGATGTCCGCAATACCATGGAAGAAATCATGAAGCTGGCACCCGATAACGTGACGGTGCATACGCTTGCGGTCAAGCGTGCCTCTCGACTCAGAGAGGAGCTGGCACAGCATGACATGACAACGGCAGAAGCCTTGGAGGAAATGCTTGATATTTCCGCGGAATACGCCGAGAGGATGGGCATGGAGCCGTATTATATGTATCGCCAGAAAAATATGGTTGGCAATTTTGAAAATGTCGGCTATTGTCATCCCGGCAAGGAAGGCATCTATAATGTACAGATTATGGAGGAAAAGCAGACTATCCTTGCGGCGGGCGCAGGCGCGAGCACAAAAACGGTTGACCCCGAAACAGACCGCATTGAACGGGTGTTCAACGTAAAAAGCATTGAGGATTATATCGGTCGCATAGAGGAAATGATAGAAAGAAAGAGAACGGGCTTGCCCCAAGGAGGTAACGTATGATTCAGTTGGTAAAAGGGACAAAGGATATTTACGGCGCAGAGGTGAAGGCTTGGCAGGAAATCGAAGGGAAAATGAGACGCATTTGCGAAACCTTCGGCATTGGTGAAATCCGCACGCCCGCGTTTGAATTTACAGAGCTGTTTGCCAGAGGGGTTGGCGAAACCACAGATATTGTGCAGAAGGAAATGTATACCTTTACGGATGATGGGGACAGAAGTCTGACACTTCGTCCGGAGGGAACGTCAGGTGCAGTGCGTGCGTATGTGGAGCATGGGATGCACAATCAGGCACAGCCCACAAAGCTGTATTATATTTCCCCGACCTTCCGTTGTGAAAATACACAGGCAGGCAGACAAAGACAGTTCCACCAGTTCGGCATTGAAATGCTTGGCTCCTACAGTGCGGCGCAGGATGCAGAGGTTATTTCTGTGGCAACTGCTTTACTGGAGAAATTGGGGGTAGAGGGCGTAGAGCTGCGCATGAACAGCCTTGGCTGCCCCGAATGTCGTGCAAGATACAACAAAACACTGAAGGAATTTATCGGACAGAACCTGGACAAGCTTTGCCCGACCTGTAAGGAGCGTTTTGAAAAGAATCCTCTGCGTGTGCTGGACTGCAAAGAAGAAAGCTGTCAGCAGATTGTGGCAAATGCGCCCTCTGTGCTGGATTGTCTGGATGAGGAATGTACGGCACATTTTCAGAAGGTGCAGGATATTTTGACTGCAAACGGCATTGCCTTTACCATTGACCCTAAGATTGTGCGCGGTCTGGATTATTACACCAGAACGGTTTTTGAATTTGTATCCGACGGGCTGACCGTATGCGGCGGCGGCAGATATGATAATTTGGTTGAGGAAATCGGTGGAAAGCCTACAGGCGCAGTCGGTTTTGGTCTGGGGATTGAAAGACTGATTATGATTCTGGAAAAGCAGCATGGTGCCATTACCGAAACACCTGAGAGAGATGTTTATATCGGCTCTATGGGCGAAAAGGGACTTTTGAAAGCACAGTCTCTGACCTATGAGCTGAGAAAGGCAGGCATTCAGGCGGACTGCGATACTGTGGAACGCAGTGTAAAGGCACAGATGAAATATGCCAATAAGATTGGTGCAAAATATTCCGTTATCCTTGGTGATTCTGAACTGGAAAGCGGCAGAGTAGAGCTGAAGGATATGGCAAACAGTGAAAAGAGCGAGGTTGCTCTGGCAGATTTGCCTGCAATCCTCAAGGAAAAATGCGGAAAATAAAACAAAAACAGAATGAATACAGAGCCTTGGGAGAACCTTCTTTCAAGGCTTCCTTTTTACTTGCGGGGCGGCAGAGATTTTCATTGCCATGCAGCTTGGAAAAGTCTTGTATTTTTGGGAATAAAGTGATATGATAGCTTGATGGATTGAAGAATGTCAGAAAATTTCCTTAAAGGATAAGGAGGATACAGCATGAAGGTTGTAATCGTAGGGGACGGTAAGGTCGGCGGCACTATCGCCAGACAGCTCTCCGGTGAAGGACATGACATCATTGTAATTGATAATAATACAAGTGTTCTGAATAATGCTTCCAATACGATGGATATTATGAGTGTGGAGGGGAACGGCGCAAGCATGCTTGTCCAGAAAAGAGCAGGTGTGCCTGAGGCAGATTTGCTGATTGCGGCAACCTCCGCGGATGAGGTAAATATGCTTGCCTGCCTGCTGGGGAAAAAGCTGGGCGTGCCGCATACGATTGCCCGTGTGCGTAACCCCGAATATTATGAGCAGATTAACGAATTGAAGGAAGAACTTGGACTGAGCATGACGGTAAACCCCGAATTTGCGGCGGCAACGGAAATCCTGCGTCTTTTGCGCTTCCCCTCTGCTTTGAAAATCGAGGTGTTTGCGAGAGGGCGTGTGGAGCTGGTAGAGGTCAAGATTCCGCCCCACAGTGTGCTGGATGGGATGCCTCTATGGGCGATTTATAAGGAGTTTCAGGTAAAGGTTCTGATCTGCGCGGTGCAGAGAGCAGGAGAGGTGCATATCCCCAACGGTAACTTTGTATTGCAGGCAGGGGATAAAATCAACCTGACCGCATCACATAGTGAGATTGAAAAATTCTTCCGTACCATCGGTCTGTTCCGTACGGGGGTAAAATCGGTCATGATTCTGGGCGGCGGCAGAATGGCGTATTATCTGGCAAAGGCACTGATTCTTTCTCATGTGCGCGTAAAGATTATCGAACTGGATTATAAGCGTTGTGAATATCTATGTGAGGCGCTGCCGGAAGCGGTTGTGATTCACGGAGATGGGACGGATAAGGAAACTCTGCAGGAGGAGGGTCTGGAAAAGACGGATGCTCTGGTCTGCCTGACAGGGATGGATGAGGAAAATATCGTAGTTGCGCTTTATGCCAAGGCGAAAAAGGTTTCCAAGGTGATTGCGAAAATCAACCGTATTTCCTTTGATGAAATTCTGGATGCGCTGGATATTGATGGCTTTATTTCGCCGAAGATGATTGCGGCAAATAATATTGTCCGTTATGTGCGCGCGATGCAGAATTCCGCAGGGAGCAGTAACGTAGAAACGCTGCATAAGCTGGTAAATGAGCAAATTGAAGCATTGGAGTTCAAGGTAAGAGAAAAATCCAGCGTAGTGGGTGTGCCGCTCAAGGATTTGAAGACGAAAAGCGAGGTTCTGGTGGCAACGATTATCCGCAATGGCAGAGTTATTATTCCGGGCGGTAATGACATGATTGAGGTGGATGACAGCGTGATTATTATTACCAGAAATAAGCATTTGACGGACTTGAAGGATATTTTGAAATAATAAATTGAAATTTGGTGAAGGGTTATGAATTTTAATATGATTGCCTATATTCTGGGCAATATCATACGAATAGAGGCTGCCCTGCTTGCAGTGCCTGCCTTTGTTTCTATATGGTATCAGGAGGCAAAGGCGGCATCGGCATTTGTCGCAACCATTATCGCCTGCCTGATGGTAGGGACGGTTCTGGTCAGCCGTGAGCCGGAAAATAAGCGGATTTATGGGCGAGAGGGCTTTGTTGTGGTTGCACTTTCGTGGATTGTGATGTCCGTTCTGGGGGCACTGCCGTTTTATCTGAGCGGCTCTATTTCGGGCTATGTAAATTGCTTTTTTGAAACGGTATCCGGCTTTACCACAACGGGCGCAAGCATTTTGCAGGAGATTGAAACTCTGCCGAAAAGTATTCAGTTCTGGCGTTGCTTTACGCATTGGATTGGCGGTATGGGGATTCTGGTATTTATGCTTGCAATTATGCCCCTTGGGGACGAGCGCACGATGTATCTGATGAAGGCGGAGGCACCCGGACCTCTGGTTTCCAAGCTGGTGCCAAAGGTAAAATCGACAGCAAAAATCCTGTATACGATTTATATTGTACTGACACTGGTGGAGATGATTTTGCTGTTTGCAGGTGGAATGCCCTTTTTTGACAGCGTGGTGCATGCCCTTTCGACAGCGGGGACAGGCGGCTTTTCTGTAAAAAATAGCAGCATTGCGGAATACAATAGTGCGTATTTTGAATATGTCATTACGGCATTTATGCTGCTGTTCGGGGTGAACTTCAACCTGTTCTATTTGATGCTGATGAAGGATTTTAAGAATGTGTGGAAAAATGAGGAGCTGCGCTGCTATATCGCCATTGTCTGCATTGCGACAGCGTTGATTACCATAGATATTTCTCGGTATTATTCGACAGTGGAGGGTGCCTTCCGCCATGCTTTCTTCCAAGTGGCGGCAATTATGAGTACAACGGGCTTTGTAACGGCAAACTTCGACCTCTGGCCTGAGTTTTCTAAGACACTTCTGTATTGCCTGCTAATTCTTGGGGCATGCGGCGGTTCAACCGCGGGCGGTATTAAGGTTTCGCGTTTTGTAATCCTTCTGAAAATGATTAGGCGGGAGATCAGCCATATTGTGCACCCGCGCTCTGTTAACCTGATTAAACTGGACGGCTATAAGGTGGATGAGGATTCTATTCGCAGCGTGACAGGGTTTATTATTCTGTATGTGCTCATTTTGCTGGGGTCGTTCATGCTGGTTTCGCTGGATAATTTCGACTTTATTACGAATGTGACTGCGGTTACAACATGCCTGAGTAATGTCGGACCGGGACTTGCTATGGCAGGGCCTGTTGAAAACCTTTCCTTCTTCTCCGGCTTCGCAAAGATTGTGCTTTGCTTGGATATGCTGCTAGGGAGACTGGAAATTTTCCCGATTATTATGCTTTTCGCTCCATCCATCTGGAGAAAGAGCTACATGTAACAACGCAGAGCCAAGCATCTGCAAAAAAAGAACAGCTTACATGCTTGCATGATAGGCTGTTCTTTTTATTGCAGATATTTGGCGAGCACCACAACGAGGAAATGCGAAGTATTTTTGAGATGGGCTCTGCGTTGTTACATGTGGGTGCCCTGATTTCGATTTTACAGAAAAAGCAGCCTGTTTGGGCTGCTTTTTCTGTAAAGGGGAGGGTATATTACTATGATAAACCAAATATAGGTAGTTGTCTGTTTTTTTTCTTTCAATATTTTTCTTCCAATAGGGGAAGGGGTGCCTGCAGCCTTTCGGGGAAGGGGACTGCAGGCGGAAGTAAAAGGGGGCGTCCTTTCGACTTCTTTTGTAGTATACTGTAAAAATATGGACAAAGTGTGAATAGAAACTTAAGGCTTTGTTAAAATATGCGAATGTTTTCTTTATTGTGTTATCAGCGTTTCTGCGGTGTTGGGTTGATGTTTTTGGAGATTTGCCACCCATTTGCCACCGTAAATTTCATTTGGGTGGCAAGCCATTTACAACGCTTTCAAATAAATCCGCTGCGGTCTGTGCCATTTCGTCTGTGTGGTGAACGTAGGTATTCATTGTGGTTACAATGTTTTTGTGCCCGAGCCGCTGTTGAACTGCCTTCACGTTGGCACCTGCCTCAATCAGCTTTGTGGCATGGGTATGGCGCAGGCTGTGATAATCAAAATTGATTCCAAGCTCCTGCCGGATGACTCTCTGGCAATAGGCAAAGCTGTTTTTGGTTGTCAGCTCTCCGTTTTCATCAACGCAGATAAAATTGATTCGCCGCGCGCCTGTGGAAAGGATTTTTTGTGTGCCGACAATTCGCTGTCGAGGCGCTCCTTTTTCGTCCGTAAAATCGACAAGCTGATATACTGTGTAGAATTCGCCATATTTCAGTTCGTTTTTAAGCTGTCTGTTTTTCTCTGCCTTGAGGATTCGGTAAAGGGATTCCCCGAATTTTATTTTCCGCTTGGAGTTGTACTTTGGTCCTTTGAGGGAGAACCCCAGATTGCCGTTGATGTTCCTGCGGATAAGCTGACGCTCTACAGACAACGTGCAGTTTTCAAAATCAACATCGTCCCATGTGAGGGCAAAGCACTCATTGATACGCAGCCCGCAGTTCCAGCCAATCATAAGCGGAATATAGTAGCGAGAACCAACGGGAAAGCGTTTCCGGATGCGGTCAAATTCTGCATCCGTCAGCACGATGCGCTCTCTGACCGGCTTTGCGACAGTACCTATCTTTACAAACCGACAGGGATTCTCTCGGATATACTGCAAAGGTTGAACAGCATAATCTATCGCAGTAGAAAGGACAACAAAGATAGAGCGTATGGTCGCTTTGGAATAGCCCTGCGCCTTTAGCTGGTTTATGTATTCCTGAATGGCTGCCGCCTGTAGGCTTTTTAAATAATACGCACCGAACTGCGGTTTCAGGTGCCTGTGGATCAGCGTTGCGTAGGTCTGCTGCGTATTTTCTGTGAGATTCATTTTGCAATACTGCTCATACCAGAAATCCAGATAATCACTGACGCTGATGGTGGAAGGCTGAAAGACCTGTCCGGAGTTTTCATATTCCGCGATAGCCTTTGCCAGAGCCGTTTCCGCTTCTTTCTTGGTGCGGAATCCGCCCTTTTCGATTTTCTTTCTTTTGCCGCCGACCTGAGCGGTATCAAAATAATATGACCATGTTTTACCACGTTTTCGTGTTCCGCCTTTCATAAGCATTCCTCCTTAATTGAAAAATAGGTATAGAAAATAAGGCGGTATCGTGGTATAATCCTATTGCGAGTAGGTGGTTATACAAATACCGCCTGAAATCCTCTTTCTCTGCGCCAACAGGGAAGGGGGTTTTTTTTATTTAGTGGGGATTACCCAACACATTTTTTACAAGGTGTCAGTCCCATTTTAATAGCCTTATCCAAAGTAGTGGGGGAGTAGCTGCCGCCATTGCAGGAGCTGTTATAGTGATATTTCTTGCCGGTCGGGGTGACGTAAACCGTAGTGGAGTTCTGGGACTGTGCCTGACTCTGCTGCTGTGCGGCAATACGTTCCTGTTCCGCTTTCTCAGCCGCCAGACGTTCTTCCTCTGCCTTCTTTTCGGCTGCGATACGTTCTTCTTCGGCTTTCTTCTCAGCGGCAATGCGTTCCTGCTCTGCCTTTTCTTTATCAATGACTTGGAAGGTCAGTTCGTTGCTCTTCGCAGAGCCTTTTTGGGCAACCAGTGTAAAGGTGCCTTCCTTTGCCTGCGTATGCAGGACAATGCCGTCCTCTGTCTGCTCCGCCTTTGCAAGCGTGCCATCGGACAGCTCAAGCGAGAGGTTGGAGGCATCCGCATCATTGGGCGTGTATGTAAAGGAAATCAACTGTTCTTCGTTGATGTCCATGGTGTCCTCATCTGCGGTTAGCTTGATGGTCTCCACATTGGGCGTGGGTATCGTCACGAGGCATCCGAGTACCGTAAACACCAGAAAGCAGCAGGTGCGAATGGTAGATTTTTTCTTCTTCTGCTCATCGGTGAGGGTGTTTCTGGCTTGGAACAGATGGAACAGCCCAACGAGGAGCATAGAAGGGTAGCATAGCTTTTCGTTGATTTGGGTTGCGATGCAGATAACCGCGATATAGATTACCCAACGCAGGATGCTTTTCGGGTTCATCTTTCCGCCGGGGGTGGGGGAAGAATTATCGGAAACAGGCGGCGTGGGGGTGGTATCTGCGGAAGGATTCTCTGCGGCAAATGCAGTGGATGCCTTGGCAGAGGTTTTCTTGGCGGTTGCCTTCTTTTTGGATGCGCCCAGTTTGCTGCTGCTTACATAAGAAATACCCGTCCCCGGGATGCCAACGGATTTTGTGACACGCCCTTTGGAATTGAGCGAGACACGCGCCCCTTTTACGCCGGCACTGACACCGATTCCTCTTTTGCTGAGGTTCAGCTTTACGCCGGGGGCGATTTTAAAACTTTTGCGGAATCTCATTCCCATAAATATGCCCTCCTTTTACATCATTTGACAATGTTCGCATATTGTGATATTTTTGATGTGGAAGGCTGCTGAATAGTGACTTTCTTTCCCCCTTGTGATATGGCAGTATCGCAGGGGGGAGTTTTTTTGTTTAGTCTTTAGTGTAAGGCACAGGTGTTTGCGCTGCCTTTTGTATGTTGTTCGGAAGTTCGTATTCTTCGTACACGAGATCTGGAATCTCTGTTTTAGGGTTACTTCTTTCGTATTCCTCGTTTAAAACAAAATCAACTATTTTTTTGCCGTGTGTATCAAGGTTACTATATTTTTTAATAAGCTCCCTGTTTTCCATAGATAGGTCGTTTTCCTTTTTTGAACGAGGAAAATCATCTAGGTCATCAAGAGTAAATCCCATTGTATGAACGATAGCTTTTACAGTATCTATGCTGGGGTTTTTGGTTATGCCAGCAGTGATTTTGCTTAGAGTACCTTTTGGTACACCAGACTTTTCACTTAAATCGTCGATACTCATTCCGATATGCTTTCTCATATCGTTTATTTTTTCCAGTCCCATTTCTTTCACCTCTTTAAGGCAGATTGTAGCACTATATTTCCGCTTAGTCAAGAATAAAAATTCCAAATACGGAAATATTTTTTAATTTTATGTGTTGACAAATTCCAAAAATGGATATAATATTAAGTTATAAATTCCGAATTTGGAAATTGTGGAGGTGAGAAAATGAATTGTGTATACCCGAAAATGGAAGAAAAAATTGCAACAAGAGGAATTAAGAAAAAAGTAATTGCATCCAGACTTGGAATTTCTCAAAGATGCTTTTACAACAAATTGAAGGGAATAACGCCTTTTACGTATCAGGAAGTAGAGGAGATGCAGAAGGTTTTTTTCCCTGATATGACAAAAGAACAGATTATGTATAAGGAAAGTGAGGATGAGAGAAATACAGCATGAAGATAGCGGATAGAAAAAACGAAATGCTGAAAAAATTTAAAACATTTGAATTAGTTACAGAACTAGAAAAACGAGAAGGAGTAGAAAAGACAACAGCAGAACCTTACGAGAAAAAGAAAATTACTGTTGATGGTCCTGCTGTTATTCTTATAGTTATTGATTAACCGATTCTTTTGTAAGCATAATGTCCTTTTACATGTGCTGCGAGATATTTGCCATGTGAGGGAGCAGTCATGAGGGCATGGTAAACACTCTCTGGTACATTATAGTAAGCATATAATGTGCCAGAATGAAATTGTACATATAATGTGTTTTCCTCATAGCCAATAGACACGATGTTAGATGAAGGTACAGGAATCATTTGCATTTTCAACGCTCCTTTCAAAATGGTTAGTGGATTATTACAAATAAACTATATCACATATTGCAACATAATTCAATGAATAAAGAATAAATGTTCTTATTCGGAGATTGTGAGAATGCTCCTACAAATCGGGCTGGAAAAAGAAGTAAGTAAAGACGCAAGTTAAGGGAGGTGAGATTGGTGGAAACAAAATTGCGGCATCTGCTTAGGCAAAGAAATATCACTGTCACTCAGGCAGCCAAGGAATTGGGGATAAAAAGAGAAACTTTACAGAGAAAGCTTTCGGGACAATACCCATTTTATCTGCGAGAGGCAGTCGCTTTACATAAGCTATATTTCTTGGATTTAGATTTTCTTGAGATTTTCTCTGAATACGGAAAAGAGCAAGGCATTAAGGCACCTTGCTCAGCTGGTAAAATTATTTAGTTTTTTTGGTTTGTGCCAAGGCACTGCCTGCAACGCTTTTAGAAGCCTTGCTGTATCTGCCGTCTTTCAGAATTTTAGATGCTGTGGAAGCGACAGATTTACTGGTCTGCTTGGTATTTGCCATGAACTTCACCTCCTTTTCGTGGTATGTGATGATTATATCACATTTTATGGAAATACACAATATATTGTATGAAAGTATTTTTGCTAACAATATATTGTATATATTTTGATGGGGTGGCTAAATTTTTAGCAGATGGTTGCTATAAAATACACATGGGTGTGATTTTTTCATGTGTCGCGGTTTTTTAATTAACAAAGAAAGTGAATAGACTGAAAATGTCAAGCAAAGTGAAAAAGAGGTCGCTAAAAGGAGGTGTTCTTATGGAACCGATGCTTTACACAGTAAAAGAAGTTGCGCAGATTCTGAAATGCAATGCGACCAGAGTATATGGTTTGAAGGATGCAGGACTGCTGCCGTTTCTGAAATTGGGGCAGCTGAAATGCCGCAGAGAAGCGGTGGAGGAATTCCTGCGGAAGTATGAGGGCTACGATGTGTCCGACCCGAACAACATCATCCCTCTGGAACGGGGAGAGGAGGTGAGACCATGAGAAACTGGAAACGGACGGTTTTCTATATCCGCCGTGGTTTGCTGCGTTGGGCGGTGGTATTCTTCGGGACGCTGTTGGCGCAGTGCGGCTTAGTATGGATTCTGGAGAATTCCGACAGTAGGATGATGTTTTATCTGATTTCGGGCACGATGATTGCCTTTGCAATCGGAAATGTGTTTTACGGCAGGGAATTGCCAAAGAAATAAAAACGTCCCCAGAGGTGTTGGCGCACCGTTTCGGGGACAAAGAAATAATACATACAACCAAAATACCAGAAAGTGAGGAAAAAATCAATGAGAGATACAAATTTAACACCCGAAAACGATATGCAGGAGCTGTGGGAGCTGAACGGCAGGGTTAAGGCGGTTGTGGCGTATCTGAAAACAGATACATACATCAAACCGGAAGAAATTTTAGTCATGCTGGGTGATGTGCCGGAAAGGGATGATTCCTGATGGACTACACCGAGGATATCAGAACGGAGCCGGAATATGAGAAAATCGAGCCGGAATGTATCATTTGCGGCAGTCGCACCTGTGAATATTTCTATTTCGACGGGCACGGAGAGCCGATTGGGTGCGATGACTGCATCAGAAGGGAGGAAGTCTGGTGAACAGACAGGACTATTTGCAGAAAAATTTTGAGCTGAGTATGGATCTGCGAGAAACAGAGCGGCAGATTGCGGGGCTGTATAACCGCAAAAAGCAGATTTTAGAGGAAATGGATGCCATCCAAGAGCAGATGGTTGAGGATGCCAGAAACGGCACATTGTATAAGGAGGATGAGGAGCATGGGGATTCCTGTGTTGATTTTGGGCGAAAGCGGCAGCGGAAAGAGTACGAGCCTGCGGAATTTTGAGCAGGGCGAGGTACTGGTTTTCAATGTTGCCAACAAACCCTTTCCATTTCGGAAAAAGTTGGACATGGTGCCGAATGCAGGCTACAGGGCGATTTATGAGGAATTCAGAAATCCTCGTTATCTGCGGTATGTGGTGGATGACAGTCAGTACCTGCTCAGCTTTGAATTATTCGCGAAGGCGAAGGAAACGGGCTATCAGAAATTTACGGACATGGCACTGCATTTTTACAACATGCTGAAGCTGGTGACGGACAGCATGCCCGAAAATGTCATTGTCTATTTTCTGCACCATACAGAAACGGTGGACGGGAGGATAAAGGCGAAAACCATCGGGAAAATGCTGGATGAGAAGCTGACGCTGGAGGGGTTATTTTCCATTGTGCTGCTGACGCAGAGCGATGGAATGAAACACAGATTTATCACAAAATCGGACGGCTTTACAACGGCAAAAAGCCCGATGGAGATGTTTCCCGATGACATAGAAAACGACTTGAAGGAAGTCGACAGAATCATCAGAGAGTATTACGGATTACAAGGAGGACAAGCATGAGAGCATACAACGGTTACAAAAAAGGCACACCCACACAGGAAAGAGAAAAGCTGCCGATTGGCGGCTATGTCATCCGCATCATGGAGGCGGAGGAGGTGACCTACACCTGGGGCAGTGCGCTGAAAATCAGCTTTGACATTGCGGAGGGCGAGCAGAAGGATTTCTATGCGAAGGACTACCGCAGTCAGCAGGAGCCGAAAAAATGGAAGGGCACCAGACAGCTGACGATTCCGCAGGACGGGGACGAGGACAAAAACAAGGACTATTTCGCAAACCAGATTGCGTGCATCGAGGCGAGCAATGTCGGCTATGAATTTGATTTTGATGAAAAGAAGCTGAAGGGGAAAATTGTCGGTGCTGTGTTTGGGGAGAAAGAATACGAATTTAACGGCAATCATGGGTTTTTTGTAACGTGCCGTGGGTTCAGAACGGTTGATGCTATTCGTTCCGGGAAATTCAAGGTGCCGGACAAGCTGATGCTGAAAAAAAGCACCAGTGACAATGGTTTTTTTCCTGTGGATGATACCGCAGATGACAGCGACCTGCCGTTTTAATCATGGGGCGGAAATGGAACGATGCCGAAATTGAAAAAGCGTTGAAATCCATCGTGATTTTGGTCGATACCAGAGAGAAGAAGTGGGAGCACATACGGGCGGCACTGGATAGTTTGGGTTGTCCGTATGCATCCAAAAAACTGGATTTCGGGGACTATTCGTATAAATATATCAGACCGGACGGGACGGAAACGGATTGCAGCGGGACGATTGCCGTTGAGCGAAAAGCCAATCTGGACGAGATTTGCGGGAATTTTACATACGGACGGGAGCGGTTTGCAAGGGAGTTTCAGCGAGCGAAGGAGAGGGGTGCAGAGGTGCATCTGTTGGTTGAGGATACCAACTGGAGTAAGATAAAGAGTCACTTATACCTCTCTCGCCTGCATCCTGCCGCTCTGACGGGCAATTTACTTAGCTGGGGGTTTCGGTACGGCTTACACATTTGGTTCAACACAACGGCTCTGACGGGCGAATTTATATATACGCTGTTTCGGTATCATTTGCGGAATCAGTTGCAGGAAGAAATGGAAGAAGGTGGATGATATGTCTGCAAGGAGAGGAGGTTATATTTCCCTCTACCGTCAAATCGAAGATTGGGAATGGTACAGAAACCATGTTGTAAAAGATGTATTCATCGACCTTCTGATTTGTGCCAGTTACCAAGAAAACAAGGTGGAAGGGCGAGAAATCCAAGTCGGACAGGTTGTAACAAGTTATGACAGGTTGGCACGCAGAACAGGGTACACAGTCAAACAAATAAGATTGGCATTTGATAAGCTGAAAAAGTCGGGGGAAATCACAACAGAAAGGGCAAGCAGATTTTCCATTGTAACTATTGTAAATTGGGGGAAATTTCAGAATTCAGAAGAAAAAAGGGCAAGCCAAAGGGCAATCAAAGGGCAATCAGAAGGCAATCAAAAGGCAATCAAAGGGCAACACTATAATAATATAAATAATTTAATAAATGAAAAAGAAATAAATATAGGGGTTCCCCCCGAACCTTCCGAGGAGGATTGGAGAGAGAAGGCTGGCAGATGAGCTATGAATATAACAAGCAGGATGTGTATGATTTTGCCGCAGTCATACAGACGGAAAAACACGAAAAGGGAAACGAATTGTTTTTCAGCCAATGCCCCTACTGCCACGGCGGCAAACATGGGGACAGGGATACGTTTTCAATCAATCTGGAAAACGGGACATTCAACTGTTTTCGTTCCGGCTGTGGGAAACATGGTCATTTTGTGGAACTGGCAAGAGATTTCGGTTTTGAACTGGATTTTGGGGAAACCAAAAAGTACAAGCAACTGCCGCAGAAGAAAATTGAAACAAGACCTGCGGCAATCGCGTATCTGGAATCCAGAGGGATTGGCGAGGCGGTTTGCAGAAAATACCGTATCACAACCGCAAGGGACAACCCGAATGTATTGGTTTTCCCGTTCTATGATGAAAACAATATCATGCAGTTTGTGAAATATCGGAAAACGAATTTCGACAAGGCGAAGGACAAAAATAAAGAGTGGAGCGAAACAGGAGCAAAGCCGATTCTGTTTGGTATGCAGCAATGTGAGGACAGGGAGACATTGGTTATCACAGAGGGGCAAATCGACAGCTTGAGCTTGGCTGAAGCAGGAATCAAAAACGCTGTTTCCGTTCCAACCGGGGCAAGAGGGTTTACATGGTATCAGCACTGTGCGGATTGGATTGACGGGTTTCGGGAAATCATCGTGTTCGGTGATAACGAAAACGGACAAATCACACTGGTAAATGAATTGCAGGCGAGGGTAAAACAAAAATTGCGTGTGGTTCGCGTTAAGGACTATCTGGGCGAAAAGGATGCAAATGATATCCTGCGGAGGTATGGCAAAAACGCAATCGTGCAGGCAGTTGAAAATGCGGAAGTCCCAAAGCTGAAAAATGTCAAAAAGCTGTCTGATGTGAAATCGGTCAATTTAAACGATATGCCGAAAATCAGAACGGGGCTGTATGAATTAGACAGGGTTATCGGTGGTCTGTATCTGGGACAGGTTTCCTTATGGTCCGGCAGGCGTGGCGAAGGCAAAAGCACCTTAGTCAGCCAGATTATCGCAGAAGCCATCGAACAATCATGGAACGTGTTTGCATATTCCGGGGAACTGCCCGATTTTCATTTCAAACGATGGTTGGATATGCAGCTTGCGGGTCCCAATTATCTGACGGCGGAAACGGATGCGTTCGGCGAGGAATATTATTCCATCGGAGCAGACGTGCAGAACAAAATCAATGATTGGTACAGTGACAAAATTTATATTTACGATAACGCCTATATTCCCGAATCGACAGCGGAAATGGAAACACTGGTGGCAACGGTCGAGAAGGTCATCAAGAAGTATGACACGAAGCTGATTTGTCTGGACAACTTGATGACCGCCATGGAGCGCGTTGACGGCAAGGGGGATTTGTATACCGCACAGAGCAATTTTGTATGGGATTTGAAAAATATCGCCATGAAATATAACGTGCATATCATGTTGGTAGCCCACCCCCGAAAGACAAAAGAGGGCGAAATGACAAACGATGATATTTCGGGCAGTGGGGATATTTCAAACAAAGTGGATACGGTTGCGTTCTATGGCAGAAACGCAGGCGCAGAGGGTGCAGGGCATATCAACGTAACCAAAAACAGACTGACAGGCAGATTGGCTGTTGGGAAAAATGCGATTGAAACGCAGTATAGCAAATCCAGTAAACGGATTGCAACGTGCAGCAGGGATTCCGACAGGTCTTATGGCTGGGAAAAAATGCAGAAATCGGCGTGTGATTCCGGGTTTTATGTTCTGCCGGGGGACACGGAATGTCCGTTCTAAGAGGTGGTTTTCGTGCAGAGAATGACAGACGATGAAATGAAACACTATATCAAACAGGTGGAACGCAGGGGCAGGGCGTTGAATCTGCCAAGGGCTGAACTGGAAAAATGGAAAACGGAATATGACAAAATTTCCGATTATCTGAATTGCAATTATAAGCGTTTTATGGTTTCCAAAATTGTACGCCGCAGGGCATACGCAGACGTAGCGGTGTTCAATGCGTTTGTGGAAGCGGAAAAGGATGGACTGATCGCGGGCGCAAGAGAAATGCTGCATCAGGGCGATGCACTGAATTTTGATTGGTTCTGTTGGTTGGCACATCTGCGGTATATGACGATGGTCGGGAAAAAGCGAGGAGTGATAAAGTGAAGCTGAAAGAATTATTAAAAACCATCCCCGATGATGATTGGCTGTATATCGGTGCGGCAAGCGGTTTTGTGTTCATCGGGCAGAAACACGAAGCGAAAAAGAAATTGAGAGAGGCGGAAAAGTATTATTTCAACGCCTATACAAAATATAAACATGATGCGGATGTGCGAATCAAAAACCATCCGCAGATTATGGAAAAGAAACAGGCACTGCTTGCGGCGGCGAAGGAAAACGGAGATGCAAAGGAAATCGCAAAATGCGAACACGGCATTTCCAATGCGGAATGTAAATACAAAACCGCCATTGAATCATCGGCAAAATTCGGAGAGATTTTGGAAAATTACAAGAAATTTGCCGATAGAGAGGTGCTGGATACATACAAGCGGAAGGACGTTGAACCGCTGGGAACGATTGTGGTTGTCGAGGGTCCAGAAGTCGGACAGTATTGGCTGTATAGTGAGGTGGAGAAATGAAACTGATGATTTGCCGTTTTGAGGAGTGAGGGAAATGCAAAATGTATTAGAGCGGATGGAAGCCATTGGTGCGGAGCGGAAGATGGCGGACTTCAACGTCAAGATGAAAATGGATTATGAGTTCAAAAAGAATTATGCCTATATTCGGGCGTGGGAATTTTATAATGAGTGCTGTGCCAGAGGGCTGAACTGCCATGTATCGGTAGGCGGGCTGGACAGCATTACATTGTTCCTGTTCCTGCGGAACATCGGGATTTATGTACCCAGCATCAGCGTGTCCCATCTGGAGGACAGGAGCATACAGGAAGTACATAAGCAGCTCGGAATTGAGCGGGTTCAGCCGTTGAAGCGGGCGGACGGTACAGTCTGGAATAAGGCGAAAATCATTCAGGAGTTCGGCTTTCCGGTGTTATCGAAGGAGATTGCATCGAAGATTGAGCTGCTGCAGAATCCATCAGAGAAAAACAAAACGGTGCGCCATGCGATTATCACAGGCGAGACGGGCGCATACGGTGGCTACCAGAAAAATTCACGCATGAAGCTGTCGCAGAAATGGCTGGAGAAATTCGGTGGATATGAGAATGAGACAGAGGGCGTGAATTATGGTGTACCGGATTTCAAGGTATCGGCAAAGTGCTGTTATTATCTCAAGGAAAAGCCCTGTGACGATTGGGCGAAGCAACACAACAGTGTGCCCTATCTGGGGCTGATGGCATCCGAAGGCGGAAGAAGGGCAAAGAGCCTGAAAATCAACGGGTGCAATTATTTTGGCAAGAGCACAATTCGCTCAGCACCGTTTGCGATTTTCAACAGACAGGATATTTTACAGCTGGCGTTGGAGCTGGATGTGCCTGTGCCTGCGATTTACGGCACGATTGAACGAAAAGAGGATGGCGCTCTCTACACCACCAAGGCACAGCGGACAGGCTGTAGCATGTGCGGTTTTGGGATACACATGGAAAAGCGCCCGCACAGATTTGACCTCTTGCGAGAGCGGAACGAGAAGGAATGGAAATTCTGGATGTACGATATTGGCTGGGGACATGTGCTGGACTATATCGGTGTGGAATGGGAAACGCCTGTGGCGGAACAGATGAAGATAGGAGAGGTATAAATGAATATCGAGATTTCAAAAGAACGGATGCTGGAAATGGCGAAGAAGCTGGCAAGCATGGACTTCTGTCCGGAACAGAGGGTGTTTTATAAAAACATTCTGCGAATGGTGAAAGCGGATACTGAGGGGCGGCTGTTGGTGCTGCCCTGCAGGGTTGGAGATACGGTGTATGAAATCCTCGAAGAAACCGTACCGAACCACTATTTTTATATCAGCGAATGGAAGGTGCAGGATGTATCGGTGAAGGCTGTCAAGTATGCTGACGAATGGGAACCGTATGACTATGAGAACCTGTATTTCACAAAAGAGGAAGCGGAAGCGGCACTGGAGAAAAGGAGGAGGGAAAAGTGATGGGAATGGTTATTTTGGCAATTTTGATAATCGCATACATAATGATAGGGTACGGTCTTTTTCTGAGCATAATCATTGAAGATTATACACAAAACGTATGGAAACCGATTATTTGTTTTTTATGGATTGTTTCCCTTTGGTTTCCCTATGGTGTTTATAGCTATTTGAAAGAAAGAAGGACAAAGGATGAATCTTGATGAGAAAATCAAACAGCGTCTTCCGCAGGACGAGCTGTTAGCACAGTTAGCAGAAGAATGTTCGGAATTATCGCAGGCGGCATTGAAGCTACGGCGAGCGTTGACGGGTATCAACCCCACGCCTGTGACGGCGGAGGATGCAAGGATGAATCTGGTGGAGGAGACGGCGGATGTCTACAATGTACTGGGGCTGTTGTTGGATGCAGAGGACAACGCCGAGATATACAGCATCATTCGGCGGAAGAAAGCAAGATGGCTGAATAGATTGGAGGGGTGATAGTTTGGCGATTGTGAGGGAGAATGAGGAGAAGAAGCGATACCTAAACGGGTATCGGGATTGCACACGGCGAGAACGGCAGTTGCAGGAGCAGATTGACGCGTTACGCAGTCAGCAGATGTTTCCGAGTGTGAACCATGACGGGATGCCACAGGGAAATGCACACAGCGACCTGTCGGGCTATGTGGCGAGGCTAGACGCACTCATCAGCCAACTGGAGCATGAGCAGGCTATGGCGGTACAGCAGTACAAGGAAATCCATGACAGGATACATAAAATGCAGGACGGGGCAGAGAAGGAAGTGCTGATTCGGCGGTATCTGATGGGAAAGACATGGGAGCAGATTGCGGCGGAGATGGATTACAACTACCGTTGGGTATTAAGACTTCACGGGAGGGCTTTAAGAAGTTTTGAAATTTCTGAAATAAGCCACTAAAAGCCACATCGAAATATGGTATTATGGTATTGTGAAAATTATGAGAACACAGGATATTTCATGTTACCTCCTATTTTGGGCACTCGGAAACGGGTGCCTTTTTTCATTACAAAGAAAGCGGGGCGGAAAAATGAATATAAGAACAACTGTTTACAAATTACAGAAAGCCCTGCTGATGCAAGGGCGAAAAATAAAAATCAATCAGATACAGGCGTATTCCCAAAAAGTTGGGAAAATGATAACGAAATATATTGTCATTGAAAGCAGAGAATTGGAAGATGGCAGAACAAAAAACGAGACCTTACTGGAAACCTACAGCATGGTTGATATTGCAAAGCAGCTTGCCCTTTTATACCGAGGTGATGATGCATGAAGCTGACACCAAAACAGAAAGCGTTTGCGGATTATTATATCGAATGCGGCAATGCGACAGAAGCGGCAAGAAAGGCAGGATATCAATCGAAAAGCCTTGGAGAGGATGCAGCGAAAACCCTAAAAAGCCCTAAGGTTTCGGCATATATAGCCGAGCGGCTGGGGGCGCAGGATAAAAAGCGCGTTGCCGATGCGGATGAGGTGATGGAGTTTTATACTGCGGTGATGCGTGGCGAGGTAAAAGACCAGTTCGGCTTGGATACGGCACTGAGCGACCGTCTGAAAGCAGGTGCGGAGCTAATGAAGCGATATTCTGCGGCTGGTACGGTAGCGGTTCTGCCTGTTACCATCATAGACGATATTCCGAAGGAGGATGCAAATGTCTGATTTAACAAAGCTGATTGCGCCTTCATTTTACGGGGTGCATCATGACATCAAAGCGGGGCGGCACACGCACTACTGGCTGAAGGGTGGGCGTGGCTCTACGAAATCCTCCTTTATCTCTGTTGAAATCATTCTGGGGATGATGCAGGACACCGCCGCCAATGCGCTTGTTCTGCGGAAGGTGGCGGTCAACCTAAAGGACAGTGTGTATGAGCAGCTGCTCTGGGCGATTGAGGCATTGGGTGTAGAGCATCTGTGGAAGGCAAAGCTCAGCCCGTTACAGCTTTCGTACATCCCGACAGGGCAGAGGATTTTGTTTCGTGGGGCGGACGAGCCGAAGAAAATCAAATCTACGAAATTCCGAAAGGGCTATTGCAAATACATCTGGTACGAGGAGGCGGACGAGTTTGCAGGGATGCAGGAAATCCGCACCATCAATCAATCCCTGATGCGTGGCGGCAGCAGCTTTTTTGTGTTCTACAGCTACAACCCACCGAAAAGCCGGAGCAACTGGGTAAACCGGGAGTGCTTACAGCCGAAGGCAAACCGCCTGGTGCATACTTCTGATTATCGGCGTGTGCCGCCTGCGTGGCTGGGGGATGCGTTTTTGCAGGAGGCGGAATATCTAAAGGAGCTGAACGAAAAGGCGTATCGGCATGAATATCTGGGCGAGGTGGTCGGCAGCGGCGGTGCGGTATTCGACAACGTAACGGTGGAGGAAATCACCGATGCAGAGATTGCAGCCTTCGACCGCATTTACAACGGTGTGGACTGGGGCTTTTATCCCGACCCTTGGGCGTTCAATCGGATGCACTACGATTCTGCCAGACGGACGCTTTACATTTTCGGGGAGCTGACAAGGCACAGAACGGGCAATGCGGAAACGGCAAGGCTCCTGCGGCAATATGGTGTACAGGATACGGATTTGATTACGGCGGACAGTGCCGAGCCGAAAAGCGTTGCGGATTATCGGAGCTATGGGCTGTTCTGCCGCGGCGCAGTGAAGGGACCGGGGAGCGTGGACTACAGCATGAAATGGTTACAGGCGTTGGTGCGGATTGTGATTGACCCGGTGCGCTGTCCAGATACGGCGAAGGAATTTACCGCCTATGAATATGACAGGAACAAGGCAGGGGAGGTCATCAGCGGCTACCCTGACAGAGATGACCACCACATTTCGGCAGTAAGATACGCCCTAGAGCCTGTGTGGAAAAGGAGAGGACAGTAAAAAAGACTAACCTTATTGGTTAGCCTTTTACATTTTGTCTCGCTGCATCCGCTCGTCAATGGCTTTTTTAATATAGCCGTTGACGGTTTCGCCTGATGTTGCGGCGGCGGCTTTGATTTCCTCATATTTTTCCACTTGAACATCAAGAGGGATGCGTTTTAATTTCTTTTTAGCATATTCAAGATTGTATTTTTTCTTGCTTTCAGAGTATTCCATAAAAACCTCCCTTCTCCACCCTACGATATGATTATATCATATAAATGCTACAACGTACATAGTATATTTTAACAAAAACAACGTACGAAGTTTGTACGAAATGTCAATATACAACGTACGCAGTATTTGATATACTATCATTGTAAGGCAGAGAAAAAACTCTTACAGAAGGAAGTGAGGAAAATGGAAATGACAACAGCAGAGTTGAATCAGTACTTAGAGAATATCGCAAAGCTGATTGAAGCAACAGCAGAAAATGCCGAAACCGCCGCTAAAATCGTCAGAGATAGCAAGGTAAAGGCATAAAAAAAGAAACAGGTTGACGACGACCAATCACAAACCTGTTTCAAACCACAAAGGGTAGCCAGTGAGCCTTACCACTGGTTACCTTGATTATAACAGCAGTAGGGCTATAAATCAAGGAGGGTTTTATATGACGCATATTGAAAAAATGTGGAAAACAATCGAAAAAGCAGAAAAAGAATAT
>OFMV01000076.1_pt1 | contig 89154 bp, 78 predicted proteins | sample 1541881 | NCBI WGS metagenome assembly OFMV01 (sample SAMN04209220, study PRJEB22552) | human gut metagenome | biome: gut; material: feces | host: Homo sapiens | place: USA: Oklahoma
AACATTCTCTAGTTTCGATCTGTCAATCATTGTTGCACATGCTCTAAACTCGTTGTAATCCGCTGCTGTTTGCACTAAAACATCGGTGTATATACGATTCAAAACATCATAAAAGGCATTTAGATGTAGTTTATTAACAATTGAACCATACTGATTACGTTCCCAAAAAGTTTCTGGATCCTTTTGATTGGTTGCGATGGTCAAGTTACTTCCATCACATGCAATTAAACGATAGCCATGATAATTATTAGTAGTTGGAAGGTTGTCATCCGTAAAAGATTTAAACAAATATTCAAAAGCCTCTGGAAGTACTTTTGAACGTTGTTGCGTAAATGCTGATACAGACGGAGTATTTTTGTTAAAATCAAAGAAATCAAGTAGTTCTTTACTCATAGTAGCTCCACCCGAATTCATCATGATTCCTATAAAAGTTTTGAAATCAATTTTCCGTTTTCGAGAGAAATCGACATTGGGGTTTCGAAGAAATAAACATGGATTGTTAGCTAATTCCGAAATATGATTCTTTAGAGAATCTGAAACTTGATTAATATAATTGCTCATATGCGTTACCTCCTTGCAATCAAGATGTTCTTAATTACAAGGGCCGCTTTCGCTACCTCATTATCATTCAATAGCGAAAGCGGCCGCACATTTCGAATCATATGTCAAGCATTTATTACAAAATAAAAAGACCCTAGCATCATTTCTGATGCTAAGATCTTGATTGGTCATCTTAACTTAATGACATTGCTCGAAAGAGCTCTTTTTGTTGCGCCAAATTATTATGTCAAGCCTAGATGAGAACGGTTACATGTATAAATAGCACAAAGAGAAAGGCTTGTGATGATGTAAAAGCATAGAAAATTTATGCATAATCACGAAAACAATACTGACATATTGACATTGAATGTGCAAAATAATATAATACAGGCAAATGAAACCGATTACATAAGGAGGGGTTAAAAATCGATAAAAATATTACAATATCAGATATTGCGGAAAGGGCAGGTGTATCTAAGGCAACAGTCTCCAGGGTATTGAACTCACCGGAGATTGTAGAAGAACATACCAGAGAAAATATTAGTAGAATAATGAAGGAACTGCATTATACGCCATCTCAGACAGCAAGAAATTTGTCAATGAAAAGCTCGTCTACAGTCGGTGTGATTGTTCCGGAAATTAGCAATACTTTTTTTGGAGAGCTGTTTTCCGGGGTTGAAGAAGTTACAAAGAGGCATAACTTATCTCTGCTATATTCTGGAAATGATAACGATATGGATACGGATTATAAAGCACTGGACATGATGAAGATGCAGAGGGTAAGAGGATTGCTGTATATCCCGGCAGTTAATTATTCCGCTCTTGGAGTTCTTGATAAACTGCAAAGAAAATTGGATCGTATGAATTGTCCGATTGTCTGCATGGATCGAGATGTAGGATTAAAGTGTGATATAGTACATTTTGATGACCAGAGTGCCGTGCGAAAAGCTGTGTTAGCATTGGCCAATGAAGGACACAGAAAAATAGCAATTATAATTGGAGACAAAGAGAATATATTGTCTGTTCAGCGATTTGAAGGATATTTAGAAGGTCTAAAGAAGGCTGGTATTCCATATGACGAAGATCTTGTATTTAGAGGAACATATACGAGGGTGTCAGGATATCAGGTGACAAAACAGATGATTGCGAAGTCAAAGCAGCCTACAGCTGTAATTACATGTAATAACTTGCTTAGTAAAGGATATATACAAGCGGTATGTGAGCATACGCATGGAAAAACAGACATGTATACACATATAGGACTGGATGAAATTGACATGATGCAGTATCTTGGAATTCCGTATAATTGTATCCAACGTGATGCATACGAATTAGGACATTCAGCAGCGGAACTGCTGATAAAGAGATTGGAGCAGCCGGATGAAACATTTCAGCATATGATATTGAATTCTCCGCTGGTTCATCAGACATTTTAAGAATGAGTGATTGTGTATTACTCATAAAATACACAATCACTTACTTATTACAAAACAATGAAAGCGGTTACATAAAACAGATAAAGGAAGGAAAAAATATGAAATTAGCAATGGGCTGTGATCCGGCTGCGTACCGGTTCTATAAAAAATTATTAGAGAGAATGAAGGAAGAAGGTTACGATATCGTAGATACAGGGTGCGAATCGGAAAATGAAGCAGATGGTGGAAAGTATGCAGAGATTGCAGAAATAGTATCTAACAAGGTTGTATCAAAAGAATGTGATTATGGAATTTTGATTTGTGGAACAGGTCAGGGAATGGCAATGGCAGCAAACAAGATTCCGGGAATAAGAGCAGTACTTTGTTATGATGTTTTTCCGGCAGTGCTTAGCAAAAATGATAATAATGGAAATGTTTTGTGTACCGGAGCATGGTTCATGGAAAAGAAAGGCATTGACTTTACAATGGCAATGATTCATGCATGGTTATTTTCCGGATACACAGGAACACATGAAGATGGCATGCTGGCGCTTAGTCGCCTTGATAATAAAAAATACCAGGAGGTGATGTAATATGGATCGTTTTCAAGAGTTATCTAAAATTGCATTGGACGAGTTGTCAGAAGTCTTTGCAAGAATGAGTGATGAAAACGTGAGAGAACTATTGGAGGAAATCAAAAATGCAAAGCGTGTTTTTCTGCTTGGTGCAGGAAGAGAAGGGCTTTCGACGAGAGAGTTTGCTATGCGCTTAATGCATTTAGGAAAGGAGTCTCATTGGATATGGGATGATACCACTCCATCCATGAACAAAGGAGATTTGTTTATATGCGCATGCGGAAGTGCTGACGTGGCACATGAAAACATAATTTGTGATAATGCAAAGAAAACAGGTGCCACTATTCTTTTAATTACTCCTTCTGCAAAAGGACATATATTGGAAATTGCAGATAAGGTAATAAGGATTCCTGCAACTGCTTATAAGGCGGTATACAATTCAGAGGATGAGTATGTACCGACAGCTCAGATGATGGGGAATCAGTTTGAGCAGGCATTGCTTGTATTCTTCGATGTAATTGTAATGATGCTAAGTGAAGAAATGGGAATTTCCAAGGAAGAGATGGAAGCCCGTCACAGAAATATTGAATAAATACCACAGGGGGACAAAATTATGGCAAAAAAATTATTGGCAATGGTTTTAGGGTTAACAATGATGATAGGTGTAGCAGGATGCTCTGCAGTAGACACCGGTTCTGGTTCTAATGATAAGAATGCTGATACACAGGTAAGTGTCAGCGCTGAATTATTAGATGCTGCAAAGTATAAATCAGATAAGGAACCAGCGGATTGGACAATTGCAGTTGTCGTTAAAGATGGTACGTCGGACTGGTTTAAGAGAATGCAGGTTGGAGTGGATGAATTTGGCAAGGAAAAGACAGTTGATGTAATACAGAAGGGACCAGCAAATGCGGATGCGGCATCACAGGTTCAACTGGTTGAGGACATGATTAATCAAGGTGTTGATGCGTTGTGTATTGTCCCAATTGATCCGGGTGCATTGGAATCAGTTTTGAAAAAAGCCATGGAAAAGGGCATTGTAGTAATTAGTCACGAAGCCTCAGATTTAAAAAGCACATTATATGATGTAGAAGCATTCACCGCTGAGGATTTTGGAAATACAATGATGCAGGAGCTTGCAAAAGCAATGGGTGAGAAAGGGCAGTATGCTCAGATGGTTGCCTATACTACATCAACAACTCATATGGAATATTCTAATGCAGAGTATAAGTATCAGAAAGAAAATTATCCTGATATGTCGCTGATTAATGATACTGTACCATCGGCAGAATCATCAGAAAAGGTTGATACAGCTTATAGTAAGGCGAAAGAGTTATTAAAGGCAAATTCTGAGCTTGCTGGATTTACCGGAGCAGCTTCCGTTGATATCTTAGGTGAAGCTCAGGCAGTTGAAGAGTTGGGATTAATTGATAAAGTATCAATTGTTGGTGTTGGAACACCAAATGCAACAAGAGAGTATGTCAAAAATGGTACGATAAATGCGGTGTGCCTGTGGGATCCGGCATCAGCAGGATATGCTATGTGTGATTTGGCTTACAAGGTGTTATCAGGCGATGAAATAAAAGAAGGAATTGACCTTGAGCAGGATGGGTATGATAGTGTAAAAATCCAGGAAGGTGTAAATCGTTGCGTATTAGGTAATGCTCCATTGATTTTAAATAAGGATAATATTGACGATTACGATTTCTAAATATAAAACTGTATTTAACTTATGAAGTAGTCTGGTGAAAATCCGGATGGATTTAATTAAAAAACATCCGGATTTTCAGAAAATAACAGTTTGAAGGAGAGTGAGGGTTAATGTCAGAAAATATTTTATGTGTAAAAAATATCAAAAAATCATTTGGCGGGGTGCATGCATTAAAAGGTGTAGATTTAACAATTAAGAAGGGCGAGACACATTGTCTGGCTGGTGAAAATGGATGTGGAAAATCAACTATTATTAAAGTAATTTCGGGGTTTTATAAACCGGATGAAGGAACAATAGAGATTGATGGAAAAGAATATACAAATATGTCTACTGCTGATGCGATTGCTGCAGGTATTCAGGTAATATATCAGGATTTTTCAATTTTTCCCAATTTAACAGTAATGGAGAATCTGGCTTTTAATCAAGTATTGGCAGAGAAGAAAAAATTTGTTAATAAGAGAGAATTTAGAAAGATTGCAGAAGAAGCTGTCAAGAAGATTAATTTTGATGTAGATCTAGATGCAAGAGTTGAAACACTTCCGGTTGCGGATAAGCAGCTGATTGCTATTTCGAGGGCTTTATTACATAATGCTAAGCTCATTATTATGGATGAGCCAACTACAGCTTTGACAAAGAAAGAAGTAACTCGATTATTCGGAATTATAGAAGAATTAAAAAAAGAGGGTATTACAATTTTATTTGTTTCACATAAACTGGATGAAGTATTTGAAATTTCGGATAGTATCACAATTCTTAGAAGTGGTCAAAATGTATATAAATGTCCTGCAAAGGAAATGACAGAAGAAAAATTCACTTATTACATGACTGGAAGGAATATTGACACTACCGATGTTAAAGAAGTAAAGGATTTTTCGAAATCTGATAAAGTGCTCGAAGTAAAGAATCTTTCAGCAAAGGGATTTGAACATGTAAGCTTTGATTTACATGCAGGCGAAATCCTTGGTATTGCCGGACAGCTTGGTTCAGGCCGCACCGAACTCAGTCTTGCTTTATTTGGAATGCTTAAACCTACGAATGGAAGTATTAGTGTTTCTGGAGAAACGGTTCATCTAAAGAATGTGGCTGAGGCTCAAAAGAATGGAATTGCATTGGTTCCAGAGGACCGTTTGACAGAGGGATTATTTTTACCACAGTCAATTTATAAAAATATATCGGTAACAAGCTTGAAAGAAATTTCAGGAGCGTTTGGTGTAGTAAAAGAAGCGGCACAGAAAGAGTTGTCAGCACATTGGGTTAAAGAAATTGGAGTTGCCACTAAAGACCATACACTGCCGGTTCAGACTCTTTCGGGTGGAAATCAGCAGAAGGTTGTACTTGCACGATGGCTGGCGACTCATCCTAAAATTCTTATATTAAATGGTCCAACTGTAGGTGTGGATATAGGTGCAAAGTATGATATTCATAAATTATTACGTGAATTAGCTAAAGGTGGGATGGCTGTACTTGTTGTGTCAGATGATGTAGCTGAGATTACAGCCTTATGTGATAGAGCTTTGATTATGAAAGCTGGAAGAATGACAGGCGAATTTAAAGGCGAAGAACTTACAGATGACAATCTGTATAAGTCAACTATATAGGGGGTGTAAAGATGAAATTTAATGTGAAAAGCATCATGAAACAGACGGAATTTTATGTTTTGTGTATTATTATCGCATTTTCGGTAATAATTCAGGTGCGTTCAGGTCAGTTCTTTACAAGTAACAATTTAATGGATTTAATAAGGTCAATGATTATACCTGCTATTTACGCATTATGTGCATTGCTGAGTTTTGTAAGTACAGGTGCGGATGTATCATTTCCTTTAATTGCAGCACTTTCAGCGTATATTGCTGTAACACTTGGAAATAACTTTTCATTAGGTGTTATTCCAATATTTATTATAGCAATTGGGGTTGGATGTCTTATTGGCTGTATTAATGGGTTCTTTATTGTTAAGTATAAGTTTAATAGTTTGATAGTAACGCTTGGAACATCATCTATTTGTAGTGGTATTTTGTTTGGCGCATTTGAAGCTGGCAGAACAGAACTGCCAGATAAACTATATAAGCTGAGTAAGATAAATATTGCAACTGTTACAAATGCAAAATCAGGGCTGAGTTCATCTCTTCCGGTTACATTTATTATTATGATAGTACTGTATGTAATTGCATATCTGATTTTAAATTACACAATGGCAGGAAGAAGCGTATATGCAGTAGGCGGAGATGAAGTCAGCGCACAGAGAGCAGGAATAAATGTCGGAAAAGTCAGATTTCTGGTATTTGTTGTAAATGGTGGAATAGCTGCAATTGCAGGTTTATGTTATGCAATGATGTCTTATTTTTATCTCCCAAATGAATATGCTGGAGCAGAAATGCTGGTAATTGCTGCAGTAATTCTGGGAGGAACACGTATGACAGGAGGAATTGGTACTCTCAGAGGATGCCTACTTGGAACATTGCTTCTTACAATGGTTGCAAATAGTTTGATTTTGCTTGGAATTTCAGTATATTGGGAAAAAGTATTTATAGGAGCAATTATAATAATAGGTACTGCAATTTCTGCTATGCAGGCAAAAAGTGCATCGAAGACGACCGCGAAGAAGAAGGGGGTAGAGTAAACATGAATGAATCAAAGAAAATGAAAAAAAGTATTACCTTACCTTTTGATGAAAATTCGAGAAGATTAATCATTATTTTGGTGGTATTGCTTTTTATAACTGGAATTACAAAGTCATCACAGTTTTTGAATGTAGGAAATGTACAGTCAATTGGAAAGCAGCTTACAGAATATGGCCTTATGTCACTTGGAATGGGTATATGTATGTTAAGCGGAGGAATTGATTTATCAACAGTATATATTGCAAATTTATGTGGAATAAGTGCAGGATTAATTATTCAGAGTAATACAAGTGGAGTTGCAGGAATAATATTTGCATGTGTAGTTGCACTTGTTGTAGGTGCTTTATGTGGTATTTTTAACGGATTCCTTGTTAGCTTTCTTAATATTCCGCCAATGCTGGCAACACTAGGTAGTTATGAACTATATATGGGAATATCCATTGTTTTGTCCAAGGGAAGTACTGTCTCTGCGAATGGACAGTTTAATATTCTTTCAGCAATGACGATTTTTGGAATTCCGTTACCATTTATTTTGTTTATAATTTGTACAATTATACTCACATGGATTATGAGTAAAACGAGTTTCGGAAATAAGGTATATTTAGTTGGAACAAATGCGAAATCTGCAAAGTTTGCAGGAATAAATGTTAAGAAGACGACCTTGTGCTGTTACATGATTTCAGGCATTTTATCTGCAGTTGCAGGACTTGTGAGCTTATCGAGATTGAATTCTGCTAAGGCGGATTTTGGAACAAGCTATACAATGCAGACAATATTGGTCGCTGTTTTAGGTGGAATTAATCCGGATGGTGGTTTTGGTAATATACCGGGAATTGCTTTTGCGGTTATTATTCTTCAGACACTGTCTTCTTATTTAAATCAGTTTCCAGCTATCAGCAACTATTACAGAGATATGATCTGGGGCATAGCATTACTTGCAGTTTTAGTATTTAACATTTACATTTCAAAACGACGTGCAAAAAAGGCAGCATCTAAATAAAAAGGAGGTATAAGATTATGCAACACGGAATTTATTACGCATATTGGGAGCATGAATGGGATGGAGATTATCATTATTACATAGACAAGGTTTCGAGTCTTGGTTTTGACATTTTGGAAATTGCTGCCGGGCCACTCCCGGAATATAGTGATGAAGAGTTAAAGGAATTGAAAAAGCATGCGGTAGATAAAAATATACGACTTACTGTTGGATATGGTCCAGTGCCGGAAAATAATATTTCAAGCAGTGATCCAGCGGTAAGAAAGCATGCACTTGAATTCTATACTGATTTGTTTAAAAGAATGGAAAAAATTGGAGCAACTCTTATTGGCGGAGCTTTATATTCATGTTGGCCTATTGATTTTTCTAAACCGGTTGACAAAAAGGGCGATTGGGAGAGAGGAATAGAAGGAATGGCCAAACTTGGAAGGATAGCAGCAGAATGCGGAATTGAGGTGCTTGGCCTTGAAAGTTTAAATCGTTTTGAAAATCATGTTATTAATACATCAAAGGAATGCACTGCGTTTGTGAAAAGTGTTCGTGAATTAGAGCCTAAGGCATCTAATGTAAGTGTAATGTTAGATACTTTTCATATGAATATTGAAGAGGAAAGTATTGGTGCAGCAATACGTGAGGCAGGCAGTTTACTGGGACACTTCCATACAGGTGAGTGTAATCGTATGGTTCCGGGAAGAGGACGAACACCTTGGAGAGAGATTGGAGAGGCATTAAGAGACATTAATTATGATAAGACAGTTGTGATGGAGCCTTTTGTTATGCCGGGAGGAACTGTAGGACAGAATATTAAGGTATGGAGAGATATTGTACCTGACACAAGCGAAGAAGCATTGGATCGTGACGCAAAGAATGCACTAGAATTTGAACGATATATGCTTGGATGAAATTCGGAGGATAGCAATTGAAAAAATATGATGTTGTTGCTTTAGGCGAGCTACTAGTAGATTTTACTGATTATGGAATGAGTGGACAGGAAAATCCGGTTTTTGAAGCAAATCCGGGAGGAGCTCCGTGTAATGTACTTGCTTTATTAAGAAAGTATAATAAATCCTGTACATTCATAGGCAAAATTGGTAATGATTTTTTTGGGAAAATGCTGACTGCTATATTGGATGAAACCGGAATTGATCACAAAGGATTAATTATAGATAATTACTATAATACAACACTAGCCTTTGTGAAAAATTATGAAAATGGCGACCGAGAATTTTCGTTTTATCGTCATCCGGGAGCGGATATGATGTTATCGTCAGATGAGGTTGAGTATGAACAGATAAAGCAGTCTAGGATCTTTCATTTTGGAACTCTTTCTATGACTGATGATAATGTAAAGGAGGCAACAAAACGAGCAATTGAGACCGCTAAAAATAACGGATTAATCATTTCTTTTGATCCAAATCTCAGACCACCATTATGGAAAAGTCTGGATGATGCGAGAAACCAGATAGCATATGGATTAAGTCAGTGTGATGTTTTGAAAATCTCGGATAATGAAATTGAGTTTATGACAGGAACATCTGATTTTGACAAAGGAGCAAATATTCTTATGGAGAGATATCCAAATATAAAACTCCTTAATATAACAGTCGGTGCTGATGGAAGCTATTCTTATTATAGAGAAATTAGGGCATATGTACCTTCATATTTGCTTGGTGGAACAATTGATACAACAGGTGCAGGCGATACATTTTGTGGAAGTGTGTTAAATTATCTATTGGATCATGATTTAGAGAATTTGAGTAAAGAAAATTTGATAGAAATGCTGCAAATTGCCAACGCTGCCGCATATCTGGTCACAACAAAGAAAGGCGCAATCCGCTCAATGCCTGATCCGAAAGATGTGCAAAAAGTAGTAAATAATAATTATATAAGAGAAGATTAACGAAAGCCCTGCATATCACGAATATGCAGGGCTTTAATCAGCTGGCAGTTTATTATGAAATACCTGGCTATTTTGGAAATGTATAGAACAACTATATGATTTGATTATTAAAAGAATGATAATTAACATAAAACTATACGATTATTTATTCCCGAATAAATTGCAGACACCCCCTGTGAAGTAGTATAATAACAACAATTAATACAGCTAATTGCACAAACTGGAATTGGCAATAAGCATGAAATGAGGTTTACACTATGGACGTTAGAAAAATGAGAAACGAATTACTGGGAAAGCGCCTTGTGGCTGCGCTTGAGTCGCGCAACATGGAAGCCTATTATGTAGAGACAAAGGAGGAGGCTGTTAAGAAGGTACTGGAGCTGATTCCAAAGGGCAGCTCAATCAATATGGGCGGTGCCACATCGGTGAAGGAATGTGGTCTGTATGAGGCGCTCTCAAACGGAGAATACCAGTTTTATGACAGGGACAAGGTGTCTACGCAGGAGGAGAAGCAGGAGATAGCGTTAAAGGCATTTACATCGGATTATTTCCTTGGAAGTGTCAATGCGATGAGCGAGAATGGCGTATTTATCAATATTGACGGAAATGCAAACCGCGTAGCGGCATATGCTTACGGACCAAAACATGTGCTTCTTATAGTAGGCATGAACAAGGTCGTAAAAACTGAGGCAGACGCTATGAGCCGTGCGAGAAATGAGGCAGCGCCTATCAACGCACAGCGCTTTGGCATCGACACACCATGCTCTAAGAATGGCACCTGCTTTGACTGCAAGAGCCCGCAGTGTATCTGCTGTCAGATTCTGACTACACGCTTCTCAAGGGTGAAGGGACGTTTCCAGATTATTCTTGTGGATGAGAATCTGGGCTTTTAGTAACTGTTCAGTACAGAAATATGCGGTACCGCATATTTCGTAAGAAAACGTATATTATGTAGGAGCAAGCGCCCATCAGCGCAGCTGATTCTTATGCGCTTGCGGCTCGCAACTGTGAAGGTACTGAACAGTTACGACTTTTAATATATTGACCCTCATATCATTTTTATGCATTATACGGAAACGAAACATACGGTCAGGAAATACACGGACAGGAAACATATGGACAAGAAACATACGAAAAGGAAGCATACGAAATGGGATATTTAATTAGTGAGACAACAAAAGAGGAACGCGAGGCAATTGTGGCTGAGTCGCTTGGCAATATCGAGGCCACCTGCGATGGCTGCATGTCGGGGCTTGCCGAGATGTATCAGGATTATATTGACGGAAAGAAGGAGCTTCGTGAGATAAATATGGAGTTCAATGCCAGGTATGTGCACGGAGAGGATATGCCGGGGAGAAGCGGCTGTGGATATAAGTAATGTGAAGCGGTTTGGGATAATTACCGAAGCCTAATGATATCAGGGAGACGCAGATGATTTCATGCAGGGATGTTAACAATTTACAAATGGATGGAATGGAGCTTGTGGCGGGAGCAGCAGGGCTTGACCGGATTGTGTCATGGACGTATCTGGTGCAGACAAAGCCTTATAAGGATCATATGAATCCGGGCAACTTTGCGCTGCTTGTGGTAGATTACAAGAGATTTTCCATGGACGAAGCATATGATGCCATGGTTGAGCTGAATGAGCTGGGAATATCTGGCTTTGCGATTTCCGTTGTGGAGGACAGGGAAGAGACTCCACAGAGGATGAAGGACAAGGCTGATGAGCTCAAGCTGCCGTTGTTTTATATCCGGTGGGAGGGAGCTACCTTTGTAGATATTGCGCAGAGTGTCGGAGAGCTGCTTTTAGAGACCAGTGTGGATAATAAAAGGACCGGGGACTACCTGTACAATCTGCTTTTTGGATATGAGGTAAATGATAAGTATATCGAGAAGATTTCTGCACAGTTTGGTCTGACCTTTGACCGGCCGTACAGAGTGGGAATCATCGTGATAGACCGCAAATACGGAGTGAATCTGGAGCAGGACGAGCACACATATACATACTATACCGACTGCCTGAACCGCGAGGTTATCCATATGAAGAAAACGCCTATGTATATGAGGTTTTTAAACAAATTTGTGCTTCTTTTTGAGGAGACAAAGGATATGGAGACAGAGCATCAGATTGAAAGGATACTTGGGGATTTAGACAGTCGTGCACCATTTGCAGGGCTCATTCACAGCACATGCATACTCGGTGCTGCATACAGGAAGCCTTCGGATTTTGGCAAGAGCTATCAGGAGGCGAAAAATCTCATCCCCAAAAAGGATATTTTACCCAATCCGACCAACAAGAAGGTGATCAGTGCAAGCTCCATGGGCATATACAAGTATATGTTCAACAGCGGCAATCAGCAGGAAATCATGGATTATTGCAACGAGAAGCTAAAGCGGCTTGAGATGTATGACAATGCAAACGGCTCGTTTCTCATAGATACGCTGCTCAATTATTATATGTGTGGCTTTAATGTCGGAAAAACGGCACAGATGATGTACGTTCATCGTAATTCCCTGCAATACCGTCTGAAAAAGATAGAAGAAATACTGGAAATCAGCCTTGATGACTCGATGGAATATCTGGATGTAGTTAATTGTATTCTTGTAAAAAGGCTTATGTTTAATTAGTTACTGTAAAAATGCACAAACAAATTGTGCAAAATTAACATTGCAAAGCTGCTTCATTGAGTTTATTATACGAACTAAGCAAAGGCGCTGGAGAAAAACTCCGGCGCCTTTTCGCATTTCAATAATCAAGGAGGAAAAGATTATGATGAAGAGAAGTAAGAGATTTGTAGCATTGATATTGACAGGTGTAATGGCAGCGACAACATTGTTTGGATGTGGTTCGTCATCAGGAGGAGCTGCCTCAGATAGCTCAGCGGCAGACAGCTCATCAAAGAAGGTTTTAAAGGTTGGTATGGAATGTGCATATGCTCCATTCAACTGGACACAGGATACAGATACCACACCGGACGGCAGCAAGGCAGTCAAGATAGCAGGCTCTGATTACTATGCATATGGCTACGATGTAGCAGTTGCACAGAAGCTTGCAGACCAGATGGGAATGGACCTTGAGGTACATAAGGTTGAGTGGTCATCAATCGGTATCTCACTCGATGCAGGAGATTATGACTGTATCATCGCCGGTATGGGCAAGACAAAGGAAAGAGAAGCGTCATACGCATTCACAGAGCCTTATTACTATAGAAACAACTGTATCGTTGTTAAGAAGGGCGGCAAGTATTCAAATGTAAAGGGTCTTTCAGATCTCGCAGATACAGGCTGCAAAGTAACGACACAGCTTGGAACAGGCTGGATTCCACTTTTAGACCAGATAAAGGGTGCTGAGCAGTCAGGAAACTTTGAGACTACATCAGAGTGCTTCCTCGCAATATCAAACGGCAGCGCAGATGTATGTGTAATCGATGTTCCGACAGCAGAGTCAGCAGCACTGACAAATGATGATTTACAGATTATCGAGCTGGATGAGAATGATACATTCACAGGTGATGATGAAATGGTAAATGTATGTATCGCAACAAGAAAGGATGATACAGCACTCAGAGATAAAATCCAGGATGCCATGAATGCAATCGGCTGGAATGACAAGGCAAAGATGGATGAGCTGATGGATCAGGTTCTGACACAGCAGCCGGCAGCCAACTAGTTGTTAGAGATTTATCTGATTCACGAAAAGATGAAAGACTGTGGGATGATGTTATATCGCATCATCCCACAATAGTCTGATAAACCGGCGTAAGCTGGGGATTAGAGAGATAAAAGTGAGGTAGCAGTATGATGATAAGTAATCCAAGTAATTCGTTAGAATGGATGATATTTCTGGCGCAGAAATATTCAAGCATGTTTATCAAAGGAACCTGGCTTACGCTGTACATATCGGTAGTTGGTACATTGCTTGGCTTCGTATTGGGATATATCGTAGGCATAGTAAATGATGTAAAGCTTAACGATGGCGACAACATCGTAAAAAAGGTCCTTATCCGTATAGTAAAGGTGATATTTACAGTTTATGTTGAAGTATTCAGGGATACACCAATGATAGTTCAGGCGATGATTGTGTACTATGGAATACGCCAGATGGGCTATGAAAACCTGACACCTGTATTTGCAGGTATTCTCGTAACTGTATTAAATACAGGTGCCTACATGGGAGAGACAGTCAGAGCAGGAATCGGTTCAATAGATATGGGACAGCGCGAGGGCGCATGGGCCATGGGAATGTCACCGTTTAAGACAATGCTCTATGTAGTTTTGCCGCAGGCGTTCAAGAACATCATTCCTGAGATGGCAAATACATTCCTTTTAAATCTGAAGATGACATCAGTACTCAATGTTATCGCTGTGCAGGAGCTTTTCATGGCTGCCAAGACAGTCGGTGGAAACTACTACAAGTACTTTGAGTCATATCTGGTCATCGCGGTAATTTACTTTGTACTTTGCTTTGTATTTGATAAGCTCTTCAAGCTGATTGAAAAGAAGCTGCAGGGCAAGACGGACTATGCACTCGCAGTTGAGTACATGGACAATGAATAGGAGGCGCAATATGAGTGAGACAGTAATTTCAATTAAGGATTTAAGCAAATCATTTGGTGATCATGAGGTACTTAGAAAGATTGATATTGATGTGCATTCCGGCGAGGTCATCTGTATTGTGGGCTCCTCAGGTTCGGGAAAATCAACACTGCTTAGGTGCATCAACAAGCTTGAGAAACAGACCTCAGGAAAGATTTTATATCACGATAAAGAGGTCAGAAATGTACAAAAGGATATCAATGATTACCGTTCAAAGGTGGGAATGGTGTTCCAGTCCTTCAATTTGTTCAATAATATGACAGTGCTCCAGAACTGTATGCTTTGTACAAGAAGGGTGCTTCATCTGCCAAAGCAGGAGGCCTTTGACAGGGCAATCACGCATCTGAAGGCAGTTGGCATGGCTCCTTATATCAATGCAAAGCCATCGCAGCTCTCAGGAGGACAGAAGCAGCGAGTTGCCATTGCCAGGTCACTCTGTATGAACCCGGAGGTGCTTTTGTTTGATGAGCCTACATCGGCGCTTGACCCTGAGATGGTCGGAGAGGTGCTAAATGTCATGAAGAACCTCGCAAGGACAGGACTTACGATGATAATCGTTACACATGAGATGGCATTTGCCAGAGATGTTTCTACAAGAACTATTTTCATGGACTCAGGATATGTGGCAGAGGATGCAGCACCGTCAGAGCTGTTTACAAATCCTAAGAATCCAAGGACAAGAGAATTCTTAAGCAGATATCTGGCAGGCTAGATATGGTTGGCATTCAGAAGGAGGAAATGATAAATGGATAATTTTGTGGTAACCTTTGCCAGAGGATTTGGAACAGGCGGAAAAGCAATAGCATCACAGCTGGCAAAAGAGCTTGGAATACACTGTTATGAGAACCGTATTCTGACTCTTGCAAGCCAGCTGAGCGGACTTGACGAGAATGTGTTTCAGGAGGTAAATGAGAAGCTGCGTGAAGAAGGCGGATTTACGAGCTTTTTGCGAGGGCTTCCAAGAGCAAAGGGATATATATCAAGAAATGAGAAGTTCAAGTCAGATGACAGGCTCTTTGAGTATCAGAGCCAGATTATCAACGAGCTTGCAGACAAGGAATCCTGCGTCATAGTAGGAAAATGCGCAGACTATGTATTAAAGAACCGCCCAAATGTAGTGAGCATATACATTGAGGCACCGCGTGCATTCTGTGTGGAGCGTACCATAGCCAATATGGGTGTGACACCGGAGGTGGCAAATGCCACGATTGAGAGAACAGATAAGTTCAGGGCAGATTATTACAAGTACTATACACACGGAAATTACTGGACCAATCCGGTGAACTACGACCTGACACTAAACAGTGAGCGTGTCGGTGTGGAAAACTGTGTGAAGACGATAGAGCAGTATCTGATCATAAAGGGCTTTATCAAGGCTGATATGATTAAGCCGGTGGGAGAGCTCATATAAAAAGTATATAACAAAAAATTGCAGCTCGTGTATCGAGCTGCAAATTTTTTTATTATTATATAGATATGTCTATCCAAGCAAAGCCTTATCAGAAGCAAATTCCTCGCCGGAAACCTCCTCAAACTTCATGAGCAGATCCTCCACAGTGAGGTTTTTCTTTTCCTCGCCTGAGATATTAAGGACAACCTGTCCGTTATTCATCATGATGAGTCTGTTGCCGTGAGCGATGGCATCACGCATGTTGTGTGTGACCATCATGGCTGTCAGGCTGTTCTCCTTGATGATTTTGTCTGTGAGAGCGAGCACCTTTGAGGCTGTCTTTGGGTCGAGAGCTGCGGTGTGCTCATCCAAAAGCAGCACCTTCGGCTTCTGGAGTGAAGCCATGAGCAGTGTAACAGCCTGACGCTGTCCACCTGAGAGCAGACCAACCTTTGAGGTCATTCGATCCTCGAGTCCCAGGTCAAGCTCCTTTAAAAGCTCGTGGAAACGCTCCTTTTCAGCCTTTGTGATGCCCCAGCCAAGACCACGGCGCTTTCCGCGGCGCGCTGCAAGTGCGAGGTTTTCATCAATCTGCATGGTTGCGGTAGTTCCTGTCATTGGATCCTGGAACACACGTCCCAGAAATGATGCACGCTTGAACTCAGGAAGTCCTGTGACATCCACTCCATTGATGAGAATTGAACCATCGTCAACAGGCCATGTGCCTGCAACGGCATTGAGCATGGTCGATTTTCCGGCACCGTTTCCACCGATAACAGTGACGAAATCGCCCTCCTCAAGCTTTAGGTTTACACCATTAAGGGCATGCTTTTCATTGATTGTGCCCGGATTGAAGGTTTTATGTACGTTTCTAATCTCTAGCATTTATTTGCCCTCCTTTGCGTTAAGTGCTGCGGCAGAGCGCTTGCCGGCCTTTTTGAAGGAGGCCTTGCTCTTGCCCTTCAGGTAAGGCACTGCAAGGAAAATTGCCACGATGATTGCAGTGAAGAGCTTTAAGTCATCACTTGGCATCTGCAGCCACAGAACGATTCCGATTACAATGTAGTAAACAATTCCACCAAATATGACAAAGATAAGCTTTCCCATGAAATTCATGTGCTTTCCGAGGATTGCATCGCCGAGCACCTCACCGATGATAACTGCGGCAAGACCGATGACGATTCCACCACGGCCCATGTTTACATCGGAAAAGCCTGAGTACTGTGAAAGCAGGCCGCCTGAGAGTGCTACAATTGCATTTGAAAGCGCAAGACCAATGAGCTTCATGTTGTCGATGTTGATACCCTGAGCCTTGCTCATTGCAGGGTTGCAGCCTGTGGCACGAATAGCAGAGCCCTGCTCTGTTCCGAAATACCAGTAAAGCACCGCGATAATTACAACCGAGAAAATTACACCGACAATTATCGCATGTGTCAGATTACGTGATGAAAGCACCAGATTATATTTATCTGCGCTAAGTGCCTGGTTGGCGTGACGCTGCATGATATTTAAGTTGATAGAGTAGAGAGCTATCTGTGTAAGGATTCCTGCCAGAATCGGAGGAATGCCGAGCTTTGTATGTAAGAGACCAGTGCAGAGTCCTGCGAGCAGACCGGCAATACATGCGCAAAGCAGTGAAACCCAGATATTGTAGCCGTTAATCGTCATCATAACGGTTACGGCACCACCTGTTGCAAATGAGCCATCAACCGTCAGATCGGCGAAGTCCAGCAGTCTGAAAGTGATATAAACACCGAGTGCCATGATACCCCATATCAGGCCCTGGGCTATATTGCCCGGAAGGGCATTGGTGAATGCAACCGGATTTAAGGTTGCAAAATAATTCATTAGAATCATTTTATTAAATACCTCCATAGTGCAGCTGTTTATTCAGCTGAGATTTCCTCATAGCCGTCAGGAACTGTGATTCCAAGCTCCTTGGCGCGGTCCGGAAGGTACTCCTTAGTGAACTTAGGAGCGCTCTTAACTTCCATAGTTTTGACGTCTGTACCATTTACAAGGATATCGTAAGCCATCTCACCTGTTGTGTATCCAAGGTCATAGTAGCTGATAGAAAGTGTTGCCACACCACAGCCCTTAGCGATTCCTTCCTCGCCGGCGAAGATAGGTTTCTTAGCCTGTGAAGCTACATTGTTGATAGCCTCTGTACATGAAGCAGCAGTGTTGTCAGTTGGGATGTAGATTGCATCAGATGCATCACATGCGCTCTGTGTTACTGCAGCAACATCATTTGAATCAGAGAAGGTGTACTCTTTTACAGTGTATCCCTCGTCCTCAAGGTATTTGGTAATAGTTGTTGACTGGTAGATACTGTTTGGCTCAGATGAGCAGTAGATGATACCGATGTTCTTTGCATCCGGGAAGAGCTCCTTGATGCATTTAGCCTGCTCGTCGAGTGGAGCGAGGTCTGTTGTACCTGAAATATTCTTTCCTGTAGTGCCTGACCAGTCTGACATATCAAGAGCTGTAGCGTAGTCTGTGATAGATGTTCCGAGAATCGGAATAGAGTCTGTAGCTGCTGAAGCAGCCTGAAGAGCTGCTGTGGCATTTCCAAGGATAAGGTCATAGTCGTTGGTGACGAACTTGGTGCAGATTGTAGAGCATGTAGAAGCATCTCCTGCGGCATTCTGCTCGTCAAAGGATACCTCGTCTCCGAGCTTGTCCTTTAATGCATCCTCAAAGCCCTTTGTAGCGGCATCGAGAGCCTCGTGCTGTACGAGCTGGCAGATACCTACCTGATATTTGGCACCTGAGTTCTTGCCTGACTGTGTGCCACCGTTTGCTGAACCGGAATCTCCGCATCCGGCAAGTCCAAGAACCATTGTTCCGGCAAGAACAAGTGAAGCTAAAATTTTAGATCTCTTTTTCATGATAATTCCTCCTTTTGTCAGCGCTTTAAAGCGTTGATGTATCAATTAGGTAAATTATATTAACTTATTAATGAGAAGTCAAGGGAAGATGAGGAAAAAGTAGGGTTTAATATATATAAATGATGGATAATAAGCCATTCTGTTTCGCTGGGTTAGGGGAGCTGTTTTAGAAGTTTTATGGATTACAGCTACCCAAGGCCTGTCAGCTATCAACATATGGCTATTGTACACTATGCTAATTTAGTGTGGGGATATTATGCTAAAGAATAAAAATGATGGTTCATACTGGATTTGTGGAGAGGGTGTTGGCACAGAACAAAAAACGGTTTCGGGAGAAACGGAGTATACAGTTACATGTAGCAGTAAATTTGTGCCATATGAATTTCCTGCAAATGATTTTTCAAAATAAAATATGGCTGAAAGTAAAAATCCCCGGTAGTTACTACCGGGGATTCTCTGTCTATTCAGCTACAACCTTGGCAAATTTCTTTTTACCACGTCTGATAATGAGACCCTCGCCCTTGAAATCGTTGAGAGTGTATTTTGTAGAGATATCAGTTACCTTCTCATCTGCAACGGAAACACCGCCCTGCTGGATATTTCTGCGGCCGTCTCCTCTTGAATCGCAAAGTCCTGCTTTTACGAGAACAGAGATGATATCAAGCTCTCCGTCAGGGAAGTCCTCTGCTGTAACGGTAACTGTAGGCATATTTGCATTGTTGGCTCCGCCTGCGAAAAGAGCATGGCTTGCCTCTTTAGCCTTTGTGGCTTCCTCTTCACCGTGAACAAGCTTTGTAAGCTCGAATGCCAGGATTTCTTTAGCTTCATTGAGCTGTGCGCCCTCCCAGCTTTCCATCTTGTCAATCTCTTCGAGAGGAAGGAAGGTGAGCATTCTGATACATTTAAGAACATCGGCATCAGAAATGTTTCTCCAGTACTGGAAGAACTCGAAAGGTGTTGTCTTGTTAGGATCAAGCCATACTGCACCTGACTGTGTCTTGCCCATCTTCTTGCCCTCAGAGTTTAGGAGCAGATTGATTGTCATAGCATATGCATCTTTTCCAAGCTTACGTCTGATGAGCTCTGTTCCACCGAGCATGTTGCTCCACTGGTCATCTCCACCGAACTCCATGTTGCAGCCGTATTTCTGGAAAAGTGTGTAGAAATCGTAGCTCTGCATGATCATGTAGTTAAACTCAAGGAAGGAAAGACCCTTTTCCATACGCTGCTTGTAGCACTCAGCTGTAAGCATACGGTTTACTGAGAAATGAGCACCAACCTCGCGGAGCACATCCACGTAGTTTAAGTCCATCAGCCAGTCAGCGTTGTTTACCATGATAGCCTTTCCCTCGCCAAAGTCGATGAAGCGGCTCATCTGTTTCTTGAAGCACTCTACGTTGTGGTTGATAGTCTCTGTTGTCATCATCTGGCGCATATCTGTACGTCCTGATGGATCACCAATCTGTGCGGTACCTCCACCGATAAGCACGATAGGCTTGTTTCCGGCCATCTGAAGTCTCTTCATAAGGCAAAGAGCCATGAAATGTCCAACGTGAAGGCTGTCTGCTGTAGGATCAAAGCCGATGTAGAAGGTAGCCTTTCCGTTGTTTATAAGCTCTTTGATTTCTTTTTCGTCTGTTACCTGCGCGATAAGACCGCGGGCAACTAATTCGTCATAAATTGTCATGATTTTCCTCCTGATAGATTGAATTTGTATTCTGAAAATAAAATATCCCCCTCATCCATTTAAGGACGAGGGGGATTTCTCGCGTTACCACCTTAATTTGCATCCTGCTCGCACAGGAATGCCTCCGTGAGTTGTCACACATTATTCGACATATATTATATAGTGAAAATAGCCGATTCTGCTAACACTCCGGCACTATAACGTGTGCCAATACGTTGCGGCTTATTAATCGAACCGGGGATATTTAATCATCCGGTATGACGTTCGGTGCAAAGCTCCGGGATGTATTCCAGATCTGTTTCCTTGCGCCTCTCACCTGCCGGCAGCTCTCTGTAAGTATTGCAGAAATGTACTTGTTCCCATCAAAGCCTGTTGAAATGTAATTGTGCTTCAATTGACGATATTATAGCTGTTTAAGAAGGGGTTTGTCAAGGGTGCCAAAAGCGATGTATGAAAAATATGAAAAGCTTTTTAATTATTGCACTCTGACCTGTGGTGATGTATACTTTGAATAACAAATAAACTTTGGTTATGAAAGGGAGAAAAAATGAGCACATATTATACTATTATGAGTATGATTGACGGCTTTGAGTCGTTTATCAATCTGGCAGTTATGGTACTGACAATTATTGCATCATGGATTATGTATGCAAAGGCAGGAGAGCACGGCTGGGCGGCTATTGTACCGTTTTACAGCTCATATGTAAAATTCAGGATTGCAGGGAAACAGAAGCTGTTCTGGGGATATCTTGTGGCAAGTATCGCAAGTATAGCAGGATGTATTTTATTGATGTATGAGATTATTGCCTCAGGACTTTCCGTTATGACATCCAGTTATATGGGGTCGTATTATGATTCTACCTATGGATATGCCGGAAACCGCATCGGGGCTCACATGGGCATGCTGATATTTGCGGTTATTCTGATTATTGCAGCAATGATTGCGGCATTGGTTATGAATATCCTCTGCTGTGTCGGACTGGCACATGCGTTTGGCAAGGGAGCAGGATTTGCCTGCGGACTTATATTCCTGAATGTGATTTTTATCTGTATTATTGCCTTCAACAAAAACATTGTTTATGTGGGAGATGGATATAATAGTAATAATAACTACTATAATCCATACGGTTCAAACGGATACGGTCAGCAATATGGTCAGAACATGTACGGAAACGGAGCAAACCAGCAGTACGGTCAGAACATGTACGGAAACGGCGCAAATCAGCAATATGGTCAGAACATGTACGGAAACGGCGCAAATCAGCAGTACGGTCAGAACATGTACGGAAATGGGGCAAACCAGCAGTACGGTCAGAACATGTACGGAAACGGAGCAAACCAGCAGTATGGTCAGAATCCGTATGGCACAGCACAGGGCGGGGATGCTCAAAATTCCTACGGTACATCACAACAGCAGTCATGGAATGATGAGTATAACAACAAAGATTACGAATAAATAATAAGAATAAAGCACATGAATAAAAACTATAAATAAATGTTATAGTACAAATTTGTATCATTCTCTTGACATATAGTGTCAGAGGGCTATAATACAAAACAAGATTTAAATAAATATGTTCACCAAAATTCGTTGATGAGAACAAGGTCCGATTTGTATTTATTTTCAGAGAGCCTGTGGGCGGTGCGAACAGGCAATGGTCAGATTGGAATATCCTCTCTAAGAAGCGGGCTGAAAGCATTAAGTGTGTCTGTAAACCTCGCCGGTGTCCACCGTTATATGGAAAGCATATGCTGGTATGCAGAGTGTCACAGTAATACACTGTGGAATCAGGGTGGTAACGCGGATTATTTCGTCCCTTTTCAGATTATGTCAATCTGGAAAGGGATTTTTTAATTCCATAAAAGAGTTTTAGTGAGCAGAAAAATGTTAAGGAGGCTTACAATGAAAGTATTACAAAAAGTAAGTAAATTTTTATCAGACTACACATCGATAGTTGTCATAGCAATCGCCGTAGTCACATTTCTGGTTCCGAATCTGATGGCCTGGGTAAATCAGATGCTGTTTGTGGATCCGGTATCCAACAAGTTCACATGTCAGTCAATCATTATCGGAATCATCATGTTTAGTATGGGACTTACACTTACGACACAGGATTTCAAGATACTTGCACAGAGACCATTTGATATATGTGTAGGTGCAATCGCACAGTATCTTATCATGCCGTTTCTCGCATTTGGTATCTCAAAGGCATTGAATCTGCCTGACGGAATCGCACTTGGACTTATCCTCGTAGGCTGCTGTCCCGGTGGTGTTTCTTCAAACATTATGTCATACCTCTGCGGTGGTGATGTGGCATTCTCAGTTGGAATGACAACAGTTTCCACATTGCTCTCACCATTTATGACACCGCTTCTGGTATCATTTCTTGCAAGCGGAACACATGTCTCAATCAAGGCGCTTCCGATGTTTGTGTCAATCATTGAGACTGTAATCTTTCCTGTAGCGGTTGGATTTTTACTCAACTACCTGCTTGGAAAGAAAAAGGCATTTGCCGAGGCTCAGAAGGTTATGCCGGGTATTGCGGTGCTTGGCCTGGCATTCGTTGTAGGTGGTGTTGTATCATCACAGGGCTCAAAGTTCTTTACATCAGGAGTAGTAATTTTTGCGGCAGTTCTGTTACATAACGGACTTGGATATCTGCTTGGATACGGTGCAGGAAAGCTGGTAGGCATGAACACAGCCAAGAAGAGAACCATCTCTATCGAGGTTGGTATGCAGAATGCAGGTCTTGCCACAAACCTTGCTACCACTACAGCACAGTTTGCTTCAACACCTGAATCAGCCATCATCTGTGCAGTGTCATGTACATGGCATTCAATCTCAGGCACACTGCTTGCCGGGGCCTTTGCATTAAAGGACAAAATGGCTGCTAAAAAGGCAGAAGAAGCCGCTGAGACAAAGACAGCATAAAGAGAATGAATACCTATTATAACCGATTGGTAAATTAAACAAAAATTATAGAAATAAAAAATAAATTATGTATAAAATATTTATTGAAATTTGCTAAAAAAAGAGTAAACATAATATATAAATAAAATTAAGATAAACAAAAGAAAGAGGTAATAATATGAGTGGAATCTTAATGATGGTAATAGCCATTGTTGTGCTCGGTGGAGCATACTTATTATATGGCCGTTATCTGCAAAACAAATGGGGCATTGATCCAAATGCCAAGACTCCTGCCTACGAGATGGAGGACGGAGTGGACTATGTACCAGCCGATACCAATGTAGTATTCGGACATCAGTTTGCATCTATAGCAGGTGCAGGCCCAATCAACGGACCAATTCAGGCAGCTATTTTCGGATGGCTTCCGGTTCTGCTTTGGATATTAATTGGTGGTGTATTCTTTGGAGCTGTTCAGGACTTTGCATCTATGTACGCTTCAGTTAAGAACAAGGGTCGTACAATCGGTTACATCATCGAGGAGTACATCGGTAAATTAGGAAAGAAATTATTCCTGTTATTCTGCTGGCTGTTCTGTATACTTGTTGTTGCAGCTTTCGCAGATGTCGTAGCCGGAACCTTCAATGGCTTTGCTGCTGATAAAGCAGGCGAGGTTACAAAGGTTGTAGCCAACGGAGCAGTTGCAACTACATCAATGCTTTTCATCATAGAAGCAGTTGCACTTGGTTTCTTCCTTAAATACTCTAAGTTCAACAAATGGATTAACACACTTGTTGCAATCGTATTACTTATAGTAGCTATAGCACTGGGACTCAATTTCCCAATGTATTTAAACCTTAGCGTATGGCACATAATTATATTTGCATATATACTTATAGCCAGTGTTACACCTGTATGGGCACTGCTTCAGCCACGTGATTACCTTAACAGCTACCTGTTAATCTTCATGATCGTAGGTGCGATAATCGGTGTATTTGTTGCAAATCCTGCTTGTAACCTTGATGCTTTCACAGCATTTGCAATCCCTGATGCAAACGGAAACCCACAGTATCTGTTCCCAATCTTATTCGTAACAATCGCCTGTGGTGCAGTTTCAGGTTTCCATTCACTTGTATCATCAGGTACTGCTTCTAAGCAGATAAAGAATGAGAAGAACATGCTTCCTGTTTCATTTGGCGCCATGCTTATGGAGAGTATGCTTGCAATCCTTGCACTTATCGCAGTAGCATCATTCGGTAAGGGAGAGGCAGCAGCTCAGGGACTTACAACACAGCCACAGATTTTCGCAGGAGCTATCGCAAACTTCCTGTCAGTAATCGGTTTACCACACTCACTTGTGTTCACACTGATTAACCTTGCTGTATCAGCCTTCGCTCTGACATCACTTGATTCAGTAGCCAGAGTCGGACGTCTGTCATTCCAGGAGTTCTGGCTTGATTCAGACACAGATGATGACAATATGAGTCCATTTGTCAAGCTGATGACAAACAAATACTTTGCAACAATCATCACACTGGTACTTGCATTCCTGCTTACAAAGGTAGGCTATGCAGAGATATGGCCACTGTTTGGTTCAGCTAACCAGCTCTTATCAGTACTTGCACTTGTTGCCTGCGCAGTATTCTTAAAGAAGACAAAGCGTCAGGGCTGCATGCTCTGGATTCCAATGGTATTCATGATGGCAGTTACATTTACTGCACTTGGCATGACAATCTACAAGCTTACAAAGGCATTATTCTCTGTAGGACTTGACCTTGGAAATTCATTACAGCTTATATTCGCAGTATTACTGCTCATCCTTGGTGTGCTTGTTGCAATTCAGGGTGTGAAGAAGCTCTGTGAGAAATCAGAAAGCAAGAAAGCTGCAGCTTAAAATGAGATAGAAGTTGCAATTAATAGAAATCAAAAGTCTCAGAATCCGTTTAATAAGCGAGTTCTGGGACTTTTTTATGTGAGGATGATGAATAAAAGAAGTGAAAAGGGAGCCTGATATCAGGCTCCCAATTCTCTGTCCTTTCCCATGAAAAATACTGCTAAAGATTCCGGACCAACATGGCTTCCGGTGCAGAAATCATAGGTGGTATTTATCACATCGCGCACCTTTATGCGCTTTTTAATCTGTTCAATCACATAGAGCGAATCTTCATATGCGTCAGCATGTGCCACTCCGATAATCTGATTTTCAGGGTCTGTAATGTTGTCGCATAACAGATTGACAAGCTCATTTAATACGGCTTTTCGGCCACGACATTTTCTGAACTGTACAATATATCCGTCTTTGCTGCCCCTTAGGATAGGCTTGATACTTAGCATGTTGCCAACCAAAGCGGTGGTTCCGCTTAATCTGCCGGTTCTTGCAATATACTTTAGATTGCCCACGGTAAACACACCGTTTAATCTGGCAGGATAGGTCTCTATCGTGTCAGCCACCTCATCAAAGCTCATGCCCTTCTCACGCATTTCGCTGGCATATATTGCGAGAAGTCCCTGTCCGAGGGAAGCATTTAATGAATCCACCAGGCGTATTTTTCTGCCGTTACTGCAATCATCAAGGACAGCATCGGCTGCGACACGGGCTGAGTTGTAGTTGCCGCTTATGTTTTTGCTGAGGGAGAAATACAGGACATCCTTGTCGGCCTCTATGATTTCCCTGAAGGTATCCTCAAAGATTCCGCTGCTGATGAGTCCGGTCTTTACCTCAGCACCTTCTCTTATCGCATCATAGTATTCCTTACCCTTTGCCCGCTCCTGTTCCGGTGTGAGGTCAGGCTCAAAGCAGGTCATTTCCTTTCCGTTGACAAGGTTTACAAATGATAGCACCTTGATTTTATATTTTTTACATAGCTCTGCAGGAATGTTTGCCGCAGAGTCAACAATTATTTCAAACATATTTACCCTCGTATTTCTATAATAATGATATGATGGTCAAAAGGTATTCTGCCCCTTTAATCATAATAATTGGTTAACTGTAGTTATGCATCACATACATTACAATTATATGCCATTAATATATGTGGTTGCAAAGGATAGTATATGTAGTTTTTGATACTATGTCAATGACTTTTGCCATGTTTAGTAAAAATTTAGAATATTTAGATAGAGTTATCAGGGATGTAGTGTTATAGTAGAAATAATAGATATATAGATTCAATGAAACAGAGGAAAAATATGAGTGATATAAAATTAGGCTGTCACGTAGGCATGGCAGGAAAAGATATGTTTCTGGCATCAGCCAGGGAAGCAGCATCATATGGCGCGAATGTGTTTATGCTCTACACCGGGGCACCACAGAACACGAGAAGAAAGGAAATCTTTGAGCTCAACATAGACGCAGGCTGGGAATATGCACATGAGCATGGGATAAATGAGATAGTGGTCCACGCGCCATACATCATAAATCTGGCAAACACCGTAAAGCCTGAGACGTACGAGCTGGCAGTGGAGTTTCTGGAAAAGGAGATAGTAAGGACCGCGGCAATGAAGAGCCGCATACTGGTGCTTCATCCGGGAAGTCATGTAAATGCCGGTGAGCAGGCTGGAATCGCACAGATTGTAAAGGGACTTAACACAGTGCTCAATCAGAATGATGACGATGTGTTTATCGCACTTGAGACGATGGCAGGAAAGGGCAGTGAAATAGGCCGTTCCTTTGAGGAGCTTAAGGCAATCTATGATGGAGTGGACAGGAAAGAAAGACTGCGTGTCTGCTTCGATACGTGCCATGTAAATGATGCAGGATACGATATTGTGAACCATTATGATGATGTTTTTGCGGAGTTTGACAGGGTGATAGGACTTGAGCAGATAGCGGTATTTCATGTGAATGACAGCTTAAATCCTCTTGGAGCACACAAGGACAGGCATGCAAATATAGGCAAGGGAACCATCGGCTATGATACACTGCACCGACTGGTGCATGATGAGACCTTTGCAAATGTACCAAAGATTCTGGAAACACCATGGCTTTGTGAGGAGGGCTCTGCGAAGAAGACTATTCCTCCTTATAAAGAGGAAATTGAATGGCTTCTTAAATAAGAAGGTGGCTAAAAATTTATGGAGAGGTTTGGTATTACAGACAGTAAGATAATGGAGGCATAACAGATGAAGGAAAAAACCTACGAGGGAACTAAAAAAACACAGAATGGTTTAAAGAGAATGTTTTTTTCAGTGCTTGCGATATTATTGCAGGCAGTTTTCATGGTCTATATGTTTACAAGGCTAAATGAATATGCGGCAGCAATAAACACGACCACAAGCGTCCTGGCAATCATACTTGTGCTCGGACTGTACAATCGTGAGCAGACCGCATCCATGACTACACCGTGGATTATACTGATACTGGCATTTCCGATAATGGGAGTGTCACTTTACCTGTTAGTCGGACTAAACGGCGCACCGAATAAGATGCGTGCACGGTTTGAAGAGGTGGATTCCATGCTTCTTCCATGTCTGCCTGAAAACGCAGACATACTATCCGATATGTATGAAAAGGTGCCACAGGCAGCGGGAATTTCAACATACCTGGCAAAAAATGCATTATATCCGGTATATCAGAACACGGATGTGACATATTATGATCAGGCGTCAAAGGGACTCGAAGCGCAGCTTAGCGATTTATCAAAGGCCAGGAAATTTATTTTCATGGAGTATCACGCCATAGAGGACAAGGAATCGTGGCACCGTATCCAGAAGGTGCTCACGGAGCGCGTGCAGGCAGGAGTCGAGGTAAGGGTGTTTTATGATGATATGGGCTCAATCTTTTTCATAGACAGGGATTTCTCGGAAAAGATGGAGAAGCTTGGCATCAAATGCAGGGTGTTCAACCCGGTTGCACCTGCCTTTAACATGTTTTTAAACAATCGTGACCATAGAAAAATCACGGTAATTGATGGAAAAATCGCATATACCGGCGGCTATAATCTGGCAAATGAGTACTTCAATGTGACACACCCATACGGAATCTGGAAGGATACGGGAATCAGGCTCGAGGGAGATGCTGTCAAGTCGTTTACCATCGCATTTCTCGAGATGTGGAATGCATCAGAGCGCAAGGTACCGCGCGAGGTGGATGTATCTCAATATCTGCTACACTATGATTATGAGGCAAAACAGAGTGGATATATCCAGCCATATGCAGACAGCCCTCTCGATAACGAGCAGGTGGGGGAGGATGTCTATATCAGCATGGCAAACAAGGCACAGCGTTATTGCTGGTTTATCACTCCTTACCTTATCATTACCGATGAGATGAGCCATGCGCTGACACTTGCCGCCAAGCGTGGAGTTGACGTGCGCATCATCACGCCGGGCATACCTGATAAGAAACCAATATACAGCGTGACACGCTCATTCTACAACCAGCTTGTGAAGCATGGTGTGAGGATTTTTGAGTGGACACCGGGCTTTTGCCATGCAAAGATGAGTGTGGCAGACGATATAATGGCAACCTGCGGTACCATAAATCTTGACTACAGAAGCCTTTATCATCACTTTGAAAATGGCTGTTTTATGGCGGATTGTGAAGTGGTGCATGAAATCAGGGATGATTTTATCAGGCTTTTCACTGAGTCTGCGGAGGTGACGGAGAAGTACAGGACCGGAAGAAGTGCAAGACGAAGGCTGGGGCAGTCAATTATGAGGTTGTTTGCAGGGCTATTGTAGACTGAAAATAATGTGTATCAGGGAAGTGAGTGCATATGAGTGATTACGACAGCAAAATCATCAGAAAGCAGATAAGAGTGTACGGCTCTGTGCAGGGAGTAGGTTTCCGCTACAGAACAGAGCACGCGGCAGAAAGCGTTGGCGCAACAGGCTGGGTGAGAAATGACCCTGACGGCTCGGTATTTATGGAAATACAGGGCACAGAGGAGCAGATAGACAGGGTATTTGCAATGGTGAGTCAGGGTACTTATGTAAATATAGAGAAAATGGATGCCAAATCAATACCGGTGGTTGAGGATGAGCGGGGATTTCATACGAGAGAATCGCTTGGAGACTTCTGGGGACTATGGCACAGATAAACGGAGGCATCATATATGTTTTTTATGATGGGAATAACGGACGGCAGGAAGGACTTTGACTTCAATCAGGTCATTACCTGCGATGAATGTGGCAGGTATGGCAGGTATCAGGTGTATATGACATACATGGTGCTGTCACTGTTCTTCATTCCGTGTTTTAAATGGAACAGGCACTACTATGTGCAGACCACATGCTGTAATGCGCTTTACGAGCTTGATCCGGAAATAGGACGCAGGATAGCAAGAGGCGAGGACGTGGAGATATTGCCACAGCATTTGCAGCGTGTAAACCCGCAGTATGGTTACGGCTTTGAAAATGGAAGTGGAAACACAATAAAAAGATGCAGCAATTGTGGATATACAACTACAGAGGACTTTGAATTCTGTCCCAAATGCGGCAGGAGGCTGTAATGTGTTTCACGTTCTAATGATAATATGCTTTTACGAATCGACTGCAATAAGGCAGAGGATGGAGCATAGAAAGAGTTTAACAAAATCGGTATTTGACGATTTTGTGGTAAAAATTATTCCTCTTCAACAAGTTTCACAAAATCATCTGGCAGAATTATCTTTGTTCCACCTGCCTGATAATCTTTTATATTTCTTGTGACAATATAATCCATATCTTTTCTGGATGCCACCTTTTCAACAACTGCATCCTCATAGTCACTGATTGCAGATGCAAGTGCATCCATGCAGTCATCCGCAGTAACCTCTAATATTCCAGTCAATGAATAAAGCTTTCCCATTATCATCTTTGCTGCTTCTATGTTATGCAAATGTTTCCTTATAAGATAATAGATGTCTGTTGCTGAACTTGCAGTAATGTACATTTCGATTGTATGATTTGCTGCCATAAGAAATATTTCTTCTGCACTTTTATTCCATGGCTCTCTTGAAGTCAGGGCATCTATTATCACATTTGTATCTGCAAGAATCCTCATCTATTTTGCACCAAGCCTTTCTTCTTTTGCTTCATTCAGGTCTGCATCCTTTGGTAAGATTCCAAACAGGGATTTTGCTACTTCTACTCTGTCCTGATGTGGATTTGTCAGTTTTGCCACTACTTTTCCATTCTTTGTGATAAAAACATCTTCTTTTGCAGATAATAATAAGTATTTTCCAAGATTATTTTTCAATTCAGTTGCTGTAATTGACATATCACCACTTCCTTTCTTCGTACTATTATTATACTCATTTTGTACGATTTTATCAATGCATTTAGCTGGAAAATATTACTCGGTGTACTAGTTGTATCCTCCACATTATTATCCGGGGGATATTTGATAAGCAGCTTTTTATGTGTTTCCCCAAATTCACAATGTGCATTGAACGCTCTTGCCATTGACAACCCTATGGAGTATGCCCGGTTGGTCTTGGATAACGAGATACAGGCTTGGGTGGATTAGGAAGATAGTTTAGATATATGGTAAATCAATCGCCTATTAGTGAGACAATAATTATTTTTACACAAACCAGCTTATTCGTGGTAGAATAAAACCACAGATAAGCTGGTTGTTTGTTTTAAAAGGAGAATCTTATGAAAACCAAACAACCGGAACTAAATAAAATCACTGCACTCTACGAGAGATTATCCCGTGATGATGAGCAAAGCGGTGACACAAAGCACCGGCGGTTATGAAAAGAAGGACAAAAACGGTAATCCTACAGGAAAGTACACCAATGCACAGGATAATTACACCTGCTCCACTTACAGTAAAGTAAAGAACAAAGTGAATTGGAATTATCAGTAGATGCTTTAGAAAATGAAATTTAGGAGGAAAACACATGGAAACCTGGTATTACGATGTAGTGTCCATAGACGGAGACTATGCAAATCTAAAGAGATGCGATATTGAATCAGATGATCTGAAGCTTGTGGCAAGGGCACTGCTCCCACCAGAGATTATGGAGGGAAGCAGACTGAAATACGAGCTGATGCAATATGAGATAATTTAGTAACATATAACCTTGAAGTAGGAGATGTTAAGAATGCAGCAGAAATCGACACAAAAAATACTGCTATTTAGTGTAGCAGTACAAAAAGCGGAAAAAATAAAAGCCCTGTGCAAAACCCTCGGAATATCGGTGCAACAGGTGGAGAAATCAGATTACGGACAGAAGCTCGGTGCGATAGCAGGAATAACCGGATTCAAAAAGGATGGTTCACGGTATAGCGGAGCCGATTTTCCGGTGGAGCTTCTGGTATTTTCAGGCATTAATTCGTCACAAATGGATATTTTTCTGGCGGAATATAAGAAGGCAGGTATCGAACCAATCGGATGTAAGGCCGTCGTGACACCGGATAATGTATTTTGGAGTGCAGATAAGCTGTTTCGGGAGATATTCAGAGAACACTTGTTTATGAGCAGGTAAATTGTAAACGTTATTATAAAATGAAAGAAAAAACTCTATCGTGCAATTTCTAATAATTTTTTCTTTATATTTGTGAGATAACTTCTACTTACAGGAATGGTAACGTTATTTGGCAAAAAAAGTTCATTAATTCTTAGAGATAAAACTTTATTGATATTAACAATATAAGATTTGTGAGCTCGAATAAAAAAAACTGGGAGTCGCTTTGATATTTCATTTAAAGAAGTTCTTTCGACAAATACATTTGATGTAGTATGAAGGATTACATCATGTCCATTTTTTTCTATATACATTATATCATTGTAAGGTATGCTAATAATATCGTTGCCCTTGTGATAATAATAAAATTCTCGACTAAATAAATGAATAAATTTATCGAGACAATTATTTATTGTGCCATAGTTAATTGGTTTTAAAAGATAGTTGAATGCTTGAACATCATAACCATCAAATACATATTCCTTAAATGCAGTAAGAAATATAATAATACCTGTGTAACCGCTTTCTCTGAGCTGTTTGCATGCATCAATTCCGGTGAATGAGTTATTGCAATTTAATTCGATATCAGAAAAGAATAAATCACATTTTAGAGTAGGCAAGGATTTAATAAATTTTTTATATGAATTAAGCCAAATAATATTTATTAAAATCCCTGTGTTAGCAGCCCATTTTTTTATTGAGTCTGAGAGTGTTATGAAATCATTTTCATTATCTTCAAGAATTGTGATGTTAATAATCATTAATTATCCTCCAATCAATTATCTAAAGGAAATAAAATAGAAACTGAGAAAATCTCAGTGCCGGGATCAAATTCTATGATGCCATTATATTTTTTTACAATCTCATTAATCCTTTTTATTCCGATGCCATGTTCGTTTTTATTAGAAGTTTTTGTGGTTAAAAGGTTGCCATTTCCTCCATAAAGGTATATACCATTTGAACTATTTGATATAAATAGTAGTAGCATATTGTTATATGGTTTAATTTCAATTTGAAGTCTACGTTTAGTCATGTCTAACTTACAGTTGGCTTCTATTGCATTATCAAGTAAATTACTAATTAATGAACACAAATCCATATCTGAAATGTTATAATTAGCTGGAAAATGAATCTGATGTTTTATAGAAATATTATTATCTAGTGCTTTCGAGAGTTTTGCTGTCATAATACAGTCAATGGGGATTATTCCAGTTGAGATGGTATATGATGTCCTTTCTATAGAGTTATTTATCTGGTATATGTATTTTAAGGCGTCAGAATTTTTTCCGTTTTCTACAAGTTTATATAGAATGCTCATATGGTTCATGATGTCATGTTTAAATACCCTAAGACTATGGGTGGAATTAATTATTTCCTCATTTTGTCGAGCTTCCATTTGATTAATTGTAATACTCTGAATAAGTCTGTCATTTTTTTCTTTTTCTTTTCCAAGTCTATAAATATATATGGAAATATATACAAATAAAAATAGTGTAAGTCCGAAAATAAATAAGAGTAAGTGGAAAAAGTTTTCAGCGTATATTGGCTGTTTTAATAAAATAATAAGTACAATCTCTTCTAATATGACACATATAGTAGAAATTATGAAATAGGAAATTTTATCAAGTTTTCCTAAAACAAACACCTGTGGAGTAAAAAGCAAAAATATGATTACAAATAAGGCAATTATGGATATATATATTAAGGAAAAAAGTATTCGCATATTTCCCAAATATAATACCTGTGAGAGATTTATATTATAAAACTTTATTGGTATTAATAAAGTCAAAGCATCTGAAGTTATTAGTATCAGGCAATAGATAAAAGAGACAAAAAAACTATTAAAAATAGGATTAACAAAAAATAATATTAAGAAAATAATATTAAGTAATAGTACAGATGTTAAAGAAATAATGGTAGATATCTTGCTTATATTCATAAGAGTAATTAATAGTGATTTACATAGTATGAATAATGTTTGTTCAGCCGTATGATAATGATATTGACGTTTAGTAAATTTTGCATTGCAAATTACAGCAAATAGAAACGATTCTAATAGATTTATTATAAATTCCCAAATTATGTTAAACATATATTCTACTCCTTGATTAGTGTAAGTAAATTATAACAGATGCTCTTTTTTTCTACAATGAGCAATAACACTATCAGCAAGCTATTCACAGCCAATTTTATGTCGTTTGCGCCAAATATCTTGTATAAATTAATAAATTGTGTAATTCTTAGATTAAGATAAATATTCAGAACCGCCTAGTGAATATTTGTAAAACTGTACGATGCTCGTGCTTTCCCGAGACTGCGAAGTAAATTTTGATCATATCTGTGGAATGGCTCTATTTGAGCTACCTTGAGAACAAGAAAATCTCTTAACAGAAAGGTATACATAAATGAAGAAAAATAAAATACTAGTTGGTGTTATATCAATTATGTTTGCAGGAATAATTATATTGGGGATAATAGAATGTAACAATAGCAATACAAAGGATAACGATAAATTATTTATTGGAAATGGCAAATTTTGTCAAGCAAAAAGGTTGAATGGATTGGGTGCCATTTATGATGACGACTATATTTTTTTTGATTGTGAGAATCAAATATATGAATCGTATAATTATTCTAATAAAAAAAACGACAAAAAGCTTAATGTGAATTGCAGAAATTCAGCTTGTTCACACAACAATGATAAGTGTGAAGCATATGTTGAACTTGGTGAGTATTTTGTTTTCAATAGTAAAATATACAAATGTTATAACAAAAGTAAAGTTGTATCAGGTGAAAATAGGTTGTATGGTTCTATTGTTGAGGCAGAATCGGGAAAAACGGTCTTTAAAAATTCTATTCCAACTGATATGTCATCAGAATTAGCAATTGATGATAGTGAGGCTATTTTATATGTTAGGGTATTGTCGGATGATATAATAAAAGTAGATGGTGATAGACATGCCTATTTGTTGGACAAGAATTTTAATATTATATACTGTCATTACAATATTGGCAAATTTCCATGGGGAGCTATTTTGAATGGAAATTATTACTATATCAATGATATAAATGAAATTGTCAAGGTAAATTTAACAACGTTTGAAAGTAAATCAATAGCATCAAATGGTAAGGCTTTTATGGCGGATAACGATGAGAATTTTATATATTATTCAAATGAATTTAGCGAATTATATAAGTTGTCACCGGATGATGAAAGTTCTATAAAAATAGCAGATAATGCGCTTTTCTTTTCTGTACAGAATAAATATATATATGCCAGTGGTGGAGATAATGGTAACAAAATAATATATGATAAAAACGGAAAAATTATTGCCGATTATTCAGCTTGTGTAAATATGGGAGCTGATTCTGCCTTTCAAATAAATGATAAAATATATACAATATTTAATGGTGGTGTAGCTTACATGGATCTTGATGGGAAGAATTATGGTGAGATGATGCAATGAGATATGAAATTAAAAAAATATTATCATGTAAAATACTTATGATTTCTATGATTGTGGCTTTTATTTTTTCAATGGCAATTTCATATAATGCATATGCTAATGAGAAAATAGATTTAAGAGAGTTTTCTGCATATATTGGTGATTTTTCAGAACGAAAATATGATGTGATAGAGCAAAAAGTAATGGAGCTACAAAACAAATATGAAGAAACACAAAATGAAGATGTAATGGATGAAATGTTTGTTTATCTGACATTGGATAAAGATGCTTTAAATTGTCATAATGTTGTTGAATATAGGGATAGTGTTATTTCTGATTCTGAAATTAAAATAAAAACTGAGTCTGGATATTATAAGAGAATGAACGAAACGATAAATAAATTATATGGAAAGAAGACTAATCTTGTAATTGGAGAAAGTGAGACTTTAAATGAAGTATATGATTTATTTTGCGTAACTGATATTGTAGATATTGTATTTATTATTGTAATTATTTTATTTTCTTCTTATTTGTTTTTGAATGAACATAATAACAATACATTTTATATGATTAAATCATCATATAGAGGTGGGAAGTTATCTTATCGGAATAAAATAGTGGTAACATTATTTTTTTCGATAATGGCATCAGTGGTTGAAACTTTGGGAATGACAATATGGTCTGTTTTTTGGAATAAAATAGATCAATGGAATACATCAATTCTCTTAAATAACGCTTTCTTACATTCACCTTATAGTATTACTTTATTTGAGATGATAATTGGAGTAGTAATTATGAGGGCAATTGGTTTTTTTGTATTATCTAGTGTATTTATTTTTGTTTCTTTATTTTTTAAAAGTAATATTGTGCCGATAGCGATTAATACATTTATTGGTCTGGGAGGTATAGCAATTAATTATATTTTATCAGGAAAATATTTTGCTTTATCCGGTGGCACAATCAGAGAAGCTGAAAATTATGATATTCTTAGAAAGTATACACCGTTTCCATTGATTAGTGAAAGTGTCAATTATTTTAAGGAATATGAACCTATCAATTTAATGGGAGTTCCAATTCAGTTATTAAGTTATTCTTTAATAATTAATCTGGTTTTTGCAATTATAGTGATAGCGCTGGGTTACTATTTTTATAACACGAATTTTAGGGAAAGTTGAGTTCAAAAATATCATGCTAGAGTTAATTGATATAAAAAAAAGATATGGCAGTAAAGAAGTATTGCATGGAATCAGCATCAAATTTGAAAATGGTATTTATGGATTGATTGGACCAAATGGATCTGGTAAATCTACTATTATGAATATAATGTCAGATGTTTTGGATATGAGTTCAGGCAAAATTTTATATAATGGAACTGATATAAAAGAATTAGATGACAGATATAGGGAAAAAATTGGTTTTTTGCCACAAAATGTAGGTTATTATCCAAATTTCACAGCAAAAAAAACCATAGAGTATTTTGGGTATCTTAGAGGTGTAAATAAAAAAGAGTTAGATTCAAACGTGGAACAGGTGTTAAGGGATGTTAATTTGTATGAGAATCGTAACGATAAGGTTAAATCTTTTTCAGGAGGAATGAAGCAAAGACTTGGAATTGCAATAACATGTGTAGCTAATCCGGAGATTATTATTTTTGACGAGCCGACAGTGGGACTTGATCCGGAAGAAAGGGCAAGATTTAAAAATCTAATTAGAAAATTATCTAAGACAAAAACTATTGTATTATCAACACATATTTTATCAGACGTAGAGGAAGTGGCTGACTATATAATATTGATTAAAGAAGGATGTCTGACAAAATTTGAGAAGATTGGTGGGAAGGATAATGAATAATGTTACCAAAATGGAATTATACAAAGTTCTTTCAAAACCTCAGGTATATATAATTTTTGTTGTTGGACTAATTATTCAAAGCATCATGGCGGGACAGATGAGAACAACTATGTTTAATGGATATCATAAGTCTGTGTATGAAAATTATATGAATGAAATGGAAGGCGAATATTCAATTGAAAAAAAAGAATACATTAATTCAGAATATCAGAAATTCCAAGCTATTATCGATGATAAGCAAAAGAATGAAATTGCATTTAATAATGGCAAAATAGATGGTAAGGATTATCATTCTATAATCAACGAACAAAAGAAAGCTCAATATAGAATAGCAACTGTCAAATACATTGTTGAGAAAACAGAGTATTATGATAGTCTGGATAAAAGTGCACAATATTTTTATGATATTGAAATAAGTGATTATATTGAAAATTTGAGGTTTAATGTTATACCGATAATAGTTATTCTATTGATTGTGGTACCTATGTATACAGATGATATATATGCAGGAACATTAGCTATGATTAAATCATCTAAAAATGGAAGAATGATATTGTTAAAATCGCGGCTGAACATTAGTTTATTAATTTCGTTGTTGATATGTATATTATTTGCATTTATTGAATTTGTGACAAAGTACATTATATTTGATTTAGGAAATCTGAATGCAGGGGTTGAAAGTCTGATGATTGAGAGGACTATGCATTTACCATATATTATATCGGACTTGTCTATATGGCAATTTATTGTTTTATTATATCTGTTCTATCTTATAATCTCGGTTATGATTAGCATAATTGGTTTATTAGTTTCTAAAATATCACGAGGAAATATAGAAGCATTTTCAATAATGAGCGTTATTATTGTAGGTGTTTCATATATTTTAAATATTTTGTGACTGATATGTAATGACCTTTCAATAAATGGTATCATTTTAAAGAGGTGGTAAATATGTGTAAGGCATGGGATGACCATAAAAAGCGTGATATTCAGGAAGGTAGATATCTTGAAATATATTCGTTAGTACAGGATGGCATAATAGAGCCGGAATTAGGAGCAAAGCGACTGAATATGACGTTTGCAGACTTTGAAAGGGCGATGCAAAAGGAGTGTGTGAAACTTTTTTCTAAATGAATGTATGAAAAGAAAATAGCTTTTTTGTTTGATTTGAGATATAATAATAACGTGAATTTAGGTTAGAGTGATCATTTAGAATAATGTTACTGTAGGACATCAAGCATAGGTAATGAAAATGAAAAATAAGGAGGTTTTGAGGTGACTGGAATTTATTATGCAGATTTATTTGTTATTAATGGTAAAGGCTGTGTTGTTATGGGGTGTGGTAAGTCTCAAACATGCAGAAGCTATACAGGGGAGACAACCAAGGAGGTAATGACTGATTCATTACGTTTTGATGTAGAGGGTAATAGCTTGGTAGCGTATGGTGATGCGGGAATGGGTTTATTACCATTCGACTCTCAAAGGTGCCCTAAGATTTTTGTTGATTATTTCATCTATATGCAAGCAAAAGATGAAACTGGTTTTAGAGAAATACAGGAGATTTCAAATAATGAATTCTGCGAAATGGCAGATTTTAATATCACATTTAACATTTGTAATGAAGAAGAGAGACGAGCTGAATTTAAAGACTTGCTTGCAGACAGGGATTTGAAGTTTATATCTGTTCCTTGGGGAGATAGTATGGAAACAAAAGGTGCAATGATTAAGGCATATGTAAAATAATTTCATTATAGAATTATAGCATTAAGGAAGTGATGTAGGTCTTATTGGAAAAATTTAGTAATACCTTTGGTGTTTCCCTGAAATTTTTTCTTCTACTATCAAAATTAAAAATGATAGCTATTATAATTGAAAAGAATACATAGACAGAAGAGTGTGTTAACTTATTCCTAATAAAAGATAAAGAAGAGTTACAGATTAACTGTTAAGGGTGTTGGCTTAATGACTTACATTAAAAGTTAAATAGAAAATTCTCACGGTGAGAAAAAAAGATGTCTCCTAGTTTGCAAAACTGACCAAAAATACAACCAGTTCGTAAAAGTGCAATTTTACGAACTGGTTTTTTGTGTATTTACGGCATTCTTTTTTGTATACGAACTTTTTGGTGTGAAAATACGAACTTATGGCAAGCTCTAATTGAACAGTGCACGTTGTTTTAGAAAACAGTAGAAATGTTTTGTACAAAATTATCAATAAATAGAATAATAATTTGTATATTTTAATATATACCTGAATCCGTGAAGTTCATCCTTTAAGCGAACCAACCTGCCAAGGGCAAGTTGGTTTCATGATAAAAACATACTTCAATGTCTATTTTCGACACCAATGTCGTGTCTCTAAGCGCTCATTGGGCAAAAAAGGGTACACGGAATAAGCCTGCTATAAAATTGTTTTGTTACTTATGCATTTGTGACAGCATATTTCTGGCAGATATCAGAAAAAAGGCGGGATACAAGCTTCCGGAGCTTGCATAATAAAGTAAATGCAATATAAAAAGGAACCAGCAGGTCAATGTAATTAAGTTAAGATGACCAGCAGGTTCCTTTTTATAGTGCATTTTTATTTTGTTAGCTCTAATCAACCAGTCCCTTATTCTTCCACTTTCCGCTCTTCCAGCGCAACACCATGCCGACGGCCCTGATGCACTCGTCACTTGCGAGTCCTATGTAGGCACCGACTGCGAGAAGCCCCAGATGCAGTCCGAAGAAGTATGTTCCACCGACCGCCGCAAGGTACATGAAAACAGCACCCATGACAACCGGGAATACGGCGTCACCGCTTGTCTTCAGTGCCTGACCATAGACCAGATTGGTGACTCTTCCAAACTCCAGCACAATATCGATGGCGAGAAGCTTTGTGACAAGATTTATCATCTGTACATCATTCGTGAAGATCCGCACAATGTAGTTACCTAAAAGCGCAAATGTGATAGAAAGGCAGGATGCCGTAATCACACCGTAGATAGCGGCCTTGCGAGTGCCCCTATCACATTCGTCATACTCCTTTGCTCCGATATGCCAGCCGGTCAGGATGGCATTTGCCTGAGCTAAGGCAGCACCGATACAGTACGAAAAGTTAGCAATCTGTGTGGCATAAGAGCGCGCAGTGACGTTCAGTCCGTCAGCATCCATCTGGTTCATGAATCGCACTACAAGAGTCATTGCGATATTGTAAAGCGCGGTTTCACAGGCAGACGGGAAGCCAATCTTTATAATCTGTCCGAGAATTTTTCCGGGAGCTATGCGCTCGGGACTGTCCTTTGCCTTGATGAGCACAGCGCCCATTGTGGCAACAATAATCAGATTGATAATACGTGAAATAACCGTTGCTGTGGCAACACCCATAACGCCCCAGTTCATTACAAAGAGAAAAACAGCATTGAGTATAAAGTTAATGACATTTCCAATAATTGATGCCCAAAGTGACTGTTTTGTGTAGCCGAAAACTCTCAGGTAGCTTGAATAAATCGGTATGAGAGCATTTAAAAAGCAGGCACCTCCAACAATGCGCAGATAAGTATTTGCCGAATCAAAAAGCGCCGGTGCAATGCTGACCATTTTAAGAATATTACCGGAAAAAACAGCCAGAAATACCGACATGAGCACACCTATTACAGCGTTAAATATAAGCCCAAGCTGCCTTGCCTGATATGCTATACCCGGTTTTCCGGCACCGATATTCTGCGTCATGACAGCAACCATACCGCTTGAGATGACACCAAACATGATGATGAAAACAGAGATATATGTATTTGCCGTGCCGACAGCACCAACCGCCTGGTCGCTCACGGATGACAGCATAAGAGTGTCGACCATGCCTGACAGCATGTAAAAAAGTGTTTCGAAGCATATTGGAATGGAAAGCTGTGTAAGTGTTTTTCTTTGAACCTGCATATAGATTACCTCATTTATAATGTATGTATACTTTGCGATATTAACAGAAAGAATGCAAACTTCTCATTATAAACTTCATTTGGGAGAGGAAGATATAAAGAAGAGAAGCTTGCATGCATCAATCAATATATTACATTATCACAAATAATTCTTGTATTATTTCAAGGAAAAATTGTACTATTTCTACTTTATCTATAACTGAGTCATTATTCATATTACAGTGTAGATTCATCAAAACCTTGAGAACAAATAAAAAATTGCACACCTTATGCATGTAATATGTTAAAATAAAAATAGTTGATATATCATTATTATAGTAAACAAACCGGATGGGGATTAAAAGAGACTAAGGAATATGTAGAAAAATGTATTTTGAATTAAAAGAAAACCGGCCACACGGCACACCGGAAAATCCGTTCAGCCAATACCATATCAGTGATGTAAAGCGTGCATTCCAGATTCCGGTACACTGGCACGATGAGCTGGAAATTATATATGTAAAGCAGGGCAAGCTGCATGTGACCATATCAGGTGAAAACTATATAGGAAGCCCAAAGGATGCATTTGTGGTATCTCCGGGCAGTCTGCATTTAATGGGCTCGCCGACAGGAGATGCAGATTATTACACGTTTCTGTTTCCTCTTGAATATATATCATTTCAGACGGACGATCTCATGGAAAAATCAATCCTATCCCCTCTCAAACGAGGCAGACTTATGATTAGTCCTCAGATAAATGATACAGCAGCAGATATATGTGAGCGGCTGATAGAGATAAATGCACCGATATCAGGGAAAAACGCAGAAAAAACAGATGCTGCAAATATAGAGGCGCAATTTGAGACAAAAATAACTCTCATCAAATTCATCCGGAAAATGTGGAGAAATGGTCTGATTCTGGAAAATGGCACAAATGGCACCAACACAACAGAAAAAGAAATGATAACGTATATCCGGCAAAACTATACAAGGGAAATTTCACTGAAGGAATTTGGTGCACAGTTTCATTTGTCAGAAAAATACATATCACGCTACTTTAAAGAGCATTTTCATATTACTTTGTCACAGTATGTCAATCATCTCAGGCTGGAGCACGCCAGACAGCTATTGGAGGAATCAGCAGCTTCCGTTACAGAGGTTGCGATGTGCAGTGGATATCAGAATGTGAGCTATTTTATACGCAGCTTCAAGAAAATGTATGGGGTATCACCTCTTAAATACAGAAATTTTCAAACTTTACCTTGACAAAGTGACAAAAAGAGCATAAAGTATATTAAAAGATTAATTTAACAGTGTTTCAAAACCGATGAGAAAGAAGAGTAGACCTTTCCGGATATCTCAGAGAGCTGCAGATGGTGGGATTGCAGTATGGATGGATTTGTTGAATGGCCTTTCGAGGGTGATCCGAAGCGTTTGATTGTACAGAGCATGGTTTCTTAACGATTAAATCAGTAGGCGTCACCGGGAACCGAACCCGTTATCATTTCGGCATGTATATTAGTACATGACAGAGTGGACAATTCGTCAAATTGAGTGGTACCGCGATAATAAGAATTTATTACCGTCTCAAGCATTAGCTTGAGGCGGTTTTTTGCATAAACACCCACATGATGAAATATCGTTAGCGCAAATTTGATTTGAGGCTATGACATTTGGCTTGTTGCGGCAGATTTATGAGAAAATCGCGAACATCGGGAAACAAACACTTCACAAAGAAAGTGAGGAATTCAATATGAAAAAGAAAGTATTATCAGTAATTTTAGCAGCAGTTTGCACCATGGGTCTTATGGCAGGCTGTGGAGCAGAGGGCTCAAAGGGCTCTACACAGAGTGGCGCAAAGGGTGACAGCTACACAGTAGGTATTTCGCAGTTTGCAGAGCATGGCTCTCTTGACAACTGCAGGGAGGGCTTCTTAGAGGGCCTCAAGGAAGAGGGCATCGAGGAAGGTAAAAACCTTAAGGTTGATTACCAGAATGCACAGACAGATACCGGTACAGCAAGCACTATTGCAGACAGCTTCGTATCTGAGAAGGTTGATATGATTTGTGCCATCTCTACACCATGTGCAGCCAGCGCCTACAATTCAGCTATGAATGCAGACATTCCAACAGTATACACAGCAGTTTCAGATCCTGTTGTAGCAGGTCTTGCAAAGGAGGACGGCTCAAGTGTCGGAAACATCACAGGCTCATCAGACGTGCTTCCTGTTGAGGAGCAGCTTAAGATGATCAGGGAGATGATGCCGGAAGCAAAGAAAATCGGTATTCTCTACACCACAAGTGAGGCAAACTCATGCAGCACCATTGAGGAGTACAAGGAGCTTGCAGATAAATACGATTTTGAAATCGTTGATACCGGAATAAACACATCAGCAGATATTGAGATTGCAGCATCAGATCTTGTTTCCAAGGTTGACTGCCTGTGCAACCTCACAGACAACACAGTAGTAAATGCACTCCAGACTGTTCTCGACAAGGCAAATGGAGCAAAGATTCCGGTATTCGGAAGTGAAATTGAGCAGGTTAAATCAGGCTGTGTCGCTTCAATGGGAATCGATTACTACCAGCTTGGAATCGAGACAGGAAAGATGGCAGCAAAGATTTTAAAGGGTGAGGAGAAAGCCTCTGACACTCCGTTTATCACAGCTTCAAAGGCAGAGCTTTATGTAAACACTGCAGCAGCAGACAAGATTGGTATGACACTTGATGCAGATTATATCAAGGATGCAGCCGAGACATTTGATAAGATTGAAGTAAAATAGTTACGTTGATTTTTAAAGCAGGGGAGGATACACCGTGACATTAGTTTTAAGCGTTTTAGAGCAGGGCATGATTTATGCGATCATGGCTCTTGGAATATATATCACATACACCATACTGGATTTTCCGGATCTGACCGTAGATGGAAGCTTTCCGCTTGGAGCGGCACTTTCGGCGGTGCTCATCACAAAGGGCGTTAATCCGATACTCACACTGCTTGTGACATTTGCGGCAGGTGCGCTTGCCGGAATGCTGACCGGAATCATCCATGTGAAGCTCAAGGTGCGTGACCTTTTATCGGGAATTATCATGATGACAGCGCTTTACACGGTGAATCTTCGTATTGCAGGAAGAGCAAACCTGCCAATATACAATATGACCACACTTTTCGACAATGATTTTGTCAGAAATGTATTTAAGGGCGGCTTAGCACAGTTTTCAAATGTGATTATCATCCTTGTTATCACACTTGTGATGAAATTCCTGCTCGACTGGTACATGAGCACAAAGTCAGGATATCTGCTTCGCGCCGTAGGTGACAACGAGACTATCGTTACATCTATGGGTGTGGACAAGGGCATCACAAAAATCATCGGCCTTGCAATCGCCAACGGCCTTTGCAGCTTAAGCGGATGCATTTTTGCACAGCAGCAGAGATATTTCGACGTATCAATGGGAACCGGAACAATGGTTATCGGACTGGCGAGCGTTATTATCGGAATCAGCCTGCTTAAAAAGGCAACATTTTTGCGTGTGACCTCGAGTGTTGTTATCGGAGCGATTGTATACAAAGCCTGTGTGGCAATCGCCATAAAGCTTGGTATGCCGTCGAGCGATTTGAAGCTCATTACAGCGGTATTGTTCCTCATCATTCTGGTGCTTGGAATGGATAGAAACAAAAGAAAGAAGGTGGCATAATGTTAGAACTCAACCATATCCACAAATTATATAATCCGGGAACAGTCAACGAGATATGCCTCTTTGATGATTTTAATCTGAAAATAGATGATGGACAGTTTGTTTCCGTTGTAGGAAGTAATGGCTCAGGAAAGACATCTATGCTCAACATCATCTGCGGTTCTATCCCTATTGACGGTGGCAGCATAGTGGTAAACGGCACTGACATCACAAAGCAGAAGGATTTTATCAGACACCGCCGTATAGGTCGTGTATTTCAGGATCCGTCAAAGGGAACCTGTCCTTCCATGACAATCCTTGAAAATCTGTCCATTGCTGACAATAAAGGAAAGACATACGGTCTGGGCCGTGGTACAAACCACAGCAGGATAGAGCATTACAAGGAGATGCTTGCCGAGTTAAACCTCGGACTTGAGGATAAGCTTCACACAAAGGTTGGCGCACTTTCAGGCGGTCAGAGGCAGACACTTGCGCTTCTCATGGCTACGATGAATCCAATCGAGTTTCTCATCCTTGATGAGCACACAGCAGCCCTCGATCCAAAGACCGCTGAGATCGTAATGCAGCTCACAGGCAAGATTGTGGCAGAGAAGAAGGTCACAACAATCATGGTCACACACAATCTGCGCTACGCTGTTGAATACGGAGACCGCCTTATTATGATGCATCAGGGCAGGGCGATAATCGACAAGGCCGGCGCCGATAAGAAGGCTATGCAGGTTGATGATATTCTTGGCACATTCAATGAGATCAGTATTGAGTGCGGAAACTAGGGTGTGCGAAATGTAAATATGTGAGGTGTTGATAAAACGCATCATGTGTTGAAAATATAGTGAAGTATAGGAAAAAGGACATTCCGGAACTGTAGATTTTACAGCTCTGGGGATGTCCTTTTTACTGATATGAAAGCTATTATAAAAGTGGAAAATCTTTCAAGGTGCAAAAATTTCACCTTGAATGTGGGAAGAGGTTTAAATATAAAATACAAACCTTATGTGTTTACAGAACGGGGATTGTATATGTTGTTGAAGATTATGGCGTATCTAAATATGCCCCAGTTATTGCAGCTCTGTTGAAAAATCCCCCTTTGGTTTTACCACACTAAAACGTCGGTAAATCATACCCTCATCATCCCCGACATAATACATCCTCCGGCGGCTCCACATTCAATAACATCAGCAAGTCGCGGAACACTAATGTCTGGCACAGCATCATAAGTGGATGGTGAATCGGAAGCTGTGCTGTTATCGTTTGAAGCAATATTGATACCGCCGATTGCATAAACCGGTATCTCAACCGCATCACAGACATTTTTGAGGAAATCAAGTCCGCGCGGAGGCAGTCCTTTTTTGCAGTCGGTTGCAAAAATATGTCCTGCCGTCATATATGTGGCACCAAGCTGTTCGGCTTTTATGGCATCTTCTACAGAGTGGACAGAGGTTCCGATAACCTTGAAGAATTGTTGATAATTGTCAGTGCTTTTTGACATACCTGTGGATATATTGCCGGATACATTTTTTTTGACATAAGCTTCAAGGATTGGCAATGGCAGATGTATATATGGATGCTCAAGTTCCATTGCTACATTTATAAAGCTGTGCAGCATGCACTGCACATCATATTTTTTACACAGAGCAATCACATCGCGTGCCAGAGACAGATATTCTGCCTCCGGCATATCCTTTTCCCTGAGCACAATTGCATGGGGATGGAGCTTACAGACGCGCTCGAGCTGTTCCATGAACGGACGGCTGCAAAGGTGTCTGTTTGTGATAGCGATTATATTATCACTCTGTAAAGCATGTTTTGAGTTTTCGTATAAGAGTTTTTCTTTATTCATATTTGTTCCTACATATTCATATATACATATTTATACCTGTTAAAATTAAGATGATTACTGATTCTAATTCAAGCATTTCATTGTTTACAGGATTCCTACACGTAAATATAGTCGCTCATCACCGGCTGCAAACCATTGTCGAGCAGTGCATTAAATACCTCATCCACGCTTCTGCCATCAGAGATTTCAAACTGGTCATCGCCCTTGTCCTCTATATCGTCCACATGGCTTCCGATTCCGGTGCTGACACCGGCTGAAATCTTGGTGGCGGCGATATTTACAAGATTGTCACGCACACGCGCTACCTCTCTAGTAGATATGGTGATGCTTGCAAACGGCATGAAGAGCCTGTAAGCGCATACCACCTGAAGGAGCTGTGTCTCGTGGACATCCTTTGGATTGATACGGTCATTGTTTATGATAGGGCACAGACGAGGGCATGAGAATGCAATCTCGGCTCTTGGATATTTTTTCTGGAGCAGGTATGCGTGATATCCGGTGGCAAGTGCATCCTTTCTGAAATCATCGAGACCTAAAAGTGCGGCAAAGCCGACACCTCTCATACCGCCCTTAAGAGCACGCTCCTGTGCATTTACACGGTAAGGGAAAATTCTCTTGTGTCCGGCAAGGTGAAGAGTCTCGTATTTATCAGAGTTGTAGGTCTCCTGGAAAACGGTCACATAGTCAGCACCGCATTTGTGCAGGTATGCGTACTCGTCAGAGTTCATAGGATAAACCTCAAGACCTATAACCTTGAAATATTTGCGGGCAATTTTGCATGCCTCTCCAATGTATTCGACGTCTGACATTTTCTTGCTCTCACCGGTGAGAATCAGGATCTCCTGAAGACCGGTTTTGGCGATTGCAGCCATTTCCTTCTCTATTTCTGAGGCATTCAGCTTTGCGCGGTTGATTTTATTGTGACAGTTGAAACCACAGTAGATACAGTAGTTTTCGCAGTAGTTTGATATGTAAAGCGGTGTAAACATGCACACGCTGTTGCCGAAGTGCTTTCTGGTCTCAAGCTGTGCAGCCTGTGCGATTTCCTCAATAAATGGCTGTGCAGCAGGCGAGAGCAGAGCCTTGAAATCCTCTAATGTGCGGTATTCGTGGGAGAGCGCCGCTCGAACATCGGCTGCGGTGTATTGGTCGTAGTCGTAGGCATCCATTTCGGCAACAACCCTGTCCATGATATCGGAGTCAAGCACCTCCATATCAGGCAGATATTTCATATGGTCTATTCTGTTTTTCTTCATGTCCTCGAGGATTACTTCGTTTACAATGCTGTCGTTGAAGTGGTCATCGTGGGCGATATTTGCATTGATATCTTTGTCATTTGTTATATTTGTATCGTTAGTCATTATGTGTTCCCTTCAAAAGCTAAGTGTCATTTATGATTAGTCGCGCAGATATCCTGTCAGAGGAGATGATGCGCTGGCTCCTTTGGTCAGAGTGCGTCCGAGTCCTGACAGATAAGCCATTCTTCCGGCCTCGATAGCCTTTTTAAATGCCTCTGCCATTATCTCAACATCACCGGCTGTTGCAACAGCGGTGTTTGCCATGACTGCGGCAGCACCCATTTCCATAGCCTCGCATGCCTGTGAAGGACGGCCTATGCCTGCATCCACGATGATAGGCAGATCGATTTCGTCAATCAGAATCTGGATAAATTCCTTTGTGCAGATACCCTTGTTTGAGCCGATTGGCGCACCGAGAGGCATGATGCAGGCAGCGCCGGCGTTTGCAAGGTCTCTTGCCACATTGAGGTCAGGATACATGTAAGGCATTACGACAAAGCCCTCCTTGGCAAGAATCTCTGTAGCCTTTATTGTCTCAAAGTTGTCCGGAAGCAGATATTTGCTGTCGCGCATGATTTCAATTTTCACGAAATCTCCACAGCCCAGCTCGCGGGATAAACGTGCGATTCTTACAGCCTCATCGGCATTTCTGGCGCCTGATGTGTTTGGAAGCAGTGTGACATTGTCCGGAATATAGTCGAGGATGTTTGCCAGTCCTCCATCGTTTGCACGGCGCAGAGCCAGTGTGATAATCTGTGCATCAGCCTTCTCAATGCAGGCCTTTACCAGGTCGAGTGAAAACTTTCCCGAACCGAGAATGAAACGTGAGGTAAACTCGTGACCTCCTAAAACTAATTTGTCGTTTGCTAAATCTATATTTTTACTCATGATTAACTCCTTATATTTTTATTGATGGTGTAAAAAGTGTTTGTTTTTAATCAGCCCCCGCCCATAAAGCTTAAAATCTCTACCACATCGCCGTCGGCGATAGCAGTGCTGTCATACTCAGTCTTTGGAAGAATCTCTTCATTCAGCTCTACAACGATGTGCTTAGGGTTGTAATTGTTAGCTGAAAGATACTGCGAAACAGTCATGCCGCATACATCTGTAGCTTCTTTACCGTTGATTTTTACCATTGTGCGTCTCCTTTCCGGATTGAGATGTGGAAAAAGCGAGGATTATCCCGAAGCAATATACTAAAAAAGAGTTCACAAAGCAATACACCCGCGGTGGTGTACCCCTTCATGAACTCTGTTCACTCTCAAAAATCCGTTATTAAACTATGTAAATATGTAAAATTAAAAGGGAGATACCAATAATTTTACAAACATGAGTATAGTACCTTGCACCGGCAAAGTCAACTGATTTTTAATAAAAACGCATTACGTTACTGATATGTAGTAACCGCATTACAACAATTTCCAACAAATTTTACATAACGCAGACAGTATATTTTCATTAGAATGATATGATTAAAGGGTCAAAAGGTATCATCGATGTCATAAATGAGGGGCAAAATACCTTTTGACACTCATATCATGTAATAAAAGGTAATAAAAATGGTATTGAATAATTTCTAAAAATTCTGACCGCTGATTTGATGGAGGAAAATATGTTTGACGAAGAAATGATAACAAAATACAGATACATAATATTACTTCTTGGTACAGCAGTATCGTTTGTGTTTGGCTTTGCGGTGGCATTTGCACTTGCTAAGCTGTGTGGAGTGATGGCTGTAAAGGCAGTGCTCAATATCGCTTTCACGGCAGGCGGTATCACAGGAATGCTTGGATTTGTGTGCATCTGTCTGGCTGAGCTTAGACGCATATAGTTACACATAAAAATGAAAGAAAACGGAATAAATTATTTTGACATACGACGAAATAAAAAAGAACAAAGAAATATGTGAATGCCTCCGATAGGAAGATGGGCATTCATGCGCAGGATGAGTATGGATCTGAATAGTTACTGATTTTACATAAAAAGTGCATATTCGCACACGAACAAAACAAAATACAAATTTTATCGAAAAACTTACTTATAAAGTTTCTCAGCCCTTGAACTTAAAAATGATTGATAGTATAATTTAAACGATTGGTGAAAATAAGATTAAATGATAAGGAGGAAATCGCAATGATTACCTGGAACAACTTGGATACACTGGAATCCTTCAAGGAGCTTTCTAAAGTGGGACGTGTTGACATAAAAGAGGCCATGTCAGGAGACAATGGCGCTAAGCGTGTCAAGGAGTACAACATCCCAATGGCAGAAGGATTCACTTACAACTTCGCTGCAAAGCAGGTGGACGCAGATGTGCTTGAGGCACTTGCAAAGCTTGCAAAGGAGGCACAGCTTACAGAGAAATTTGAGGCACTTTACAATGGTGCTGTTATCAATACAGGTGAGAACCGTCTCGTTCTTCACCAGCTTACCCGTGGACAGCTCGGAGATGCTGTAGTGGCAGACGGAGTTGACAAGCGTAAATTCTACGTAGAGCAGCAGGAGAGAATCGCTGAGTTCGCAAACAAGGTTCACTCAGGCGAGATTACAAACGCAGCAGGAGAGAAGTTTACAACAGTTGTTCAGATAGGAATCGGCGGAAGCGATTTAGGACCTCGTGCTATGTACTTAGCACTTGAGAACTGGGCAAAGAAAAACAATACATTCAAGATGGAAGCCAAATTCATCAGCAATGTTGACCCTGATGATGCGGCAAGCGTACTTGCATCAGTTGACGTAGCTCACTCTATTTTTATATTAGTATCTAAATCAGGTACAACACTTGAGACTCTTACCAATGAGTCATTCGTAAAGGATGCATTAAAGAACGCAGGACTTGATGCTTCTAAGCACATGATTGCTGTAACAAGCGAGACATCACCACTTGCAAAGAGCGATGATTACCTTGCAGCCTTCTTCATGGACGATTACATCGGAGGACGTTACTCATCAACATCAGCAGTTGGTGGAGCAGTTCTCTCACTTGCATTCGGTCCGGAGGTATTTGCACAGTTCCTCGACGGAGCAGCAGCAGAGGATAAGCTTTCAAAGAATGCAGACATCATGGAGAATCCTGAGATGCTCGACGCACTCATCGGTGTTTACGAGAGAAACGTACTCGGATATCCTAGCACAGCAGTGCTTCCATACTCACAGGCACTCAGCCGTTTCCCTGCACATTTACAGCAGGCTGATATGGAGTCAAACGGCAAGTCGGTTAACCGTTTCGGTGAGCCTGTAGATTATGTGACAGGACCGGTTATCTTTGGTGAGCCTGGAACAAACGGACAGCACTCATTCTATCAGCTCCTTCATCAGGGAACAGATATTGTGCCACTCCAGTTCATTGGCTTCAAGAACAACCAGCTTGACACAGATGTAGTCATCCAGGACAGCACAAGCCAGCAGAAGCTCTGCGCAAACGTAGCAGCTCAGATTGTTGCATTTGCATGTGGTAAGGCAGACGACAACAAGAACAAGAACTTCGAGGGTGGACGTCCTTCAAGCATTATCATCGGAGACCAGGTAAATCCTGCATCTCTTGGTGCACTCCTTGCACACTTTGAGAACAAGATCATGTTCCAGGGCTTCTTATGGAATGTAAACAGCTTCGACCAGGAAGGTGTTCAGCTTGGAAAGCTGCTTGCAAAGAAGGTTCTCGCACATGAGACAGACGGAGCACTTAAGGAGCTCAGCGATATGCTTAATATTTAGCACATCGTTTTGCAGAGGTGAAGATACAGAAATATAAAAACGAGCCTCAATCCTGATACCAACAGGATTGCGGCTCGTTTTATTCTGCCATAAATCATCCGGGTTAAAGATGATGCATGACGAATTGGGTGAGATAATTTATTTAGGTTTATAGTTACTAATGTTGATAAATGTTATCATTATTTGTGTGCTTTGTGAAAGACAATATCATCCTTGATATTGCTGTCGTATTTGGTATAAGCACGGCCTTGGCTGTTCTTTCCGGCTGCATCACTGTCGTCCTTCTCAGGACCGTTCTCCATCCACCAGGCATAGGCTGCAGCGCCGATACAAACGGCAGCACACACGACAATTATTATTGTTTCAAGCATTTTAAATCCTCCGTTTTACTTTGTCAGCATGACGCGGAGAAAATGTTTATTTAATGTATCTAAGTTATATTTCCTCCGCATATGCGCGAGTTTTGAAATAATTAGCGAAGGAAATTAGTTTATGCCCATCCTTGTCGTGGATAAAACGGATAATAAAGCGCCGGCTCGTGTTTGTGAGGCATATGCGCATGACCACGATAGCGGCATATGCGAATAAAATAATATGTATTAACTGGAGTAACGCACCCAGCCAGCTTAAATTGGATGTAAGCCTGCCTAAAAAACCAAGCGAAGAGGTACGGATGCGGCATATGACTTCAGGAAAAGAAGGTATTTCTTCTATATACTGGCAATCCATGAGAGCCGACATATCTGACTCTGAATAAAGCACTGCGCGTGAGTCCAAGACTTCCTGCTGTGGAAGCGCGGCCTTATCAGAAGAGGCATAAGAGCCCCAGACAACCCTGTGATCGTATGAACCGTATGCTGTGCGGTCAGGATCAAATTCGTCCAGATTTTTGTCGAGACTTAGAAAGGAACAGAATATAAGACAAAGCAACAGTGGTAAAACCAGTATTTTCTTCATGAGAGTCCGCTCCTTTCCTTCCAATTTATGTTTCTATTTTCTTCCTTTAGGTTAAAAAAGTCAACTTGTAAGTAGATTTCTTTTCAAAAATATTGAAATTCTTAATGGGCTGTAATTGTAACCAAATGATTATCTTAAATCAATGATATACATATTGCATAAAAAATAATTGAAAATTTATGCATGTTTGTGCATCACGATAATAGACATTTTTCATGGCACGTGATACTATAATTAACGTAAAAACCCCCCAATACATTATATATTTTTACTATCCCCATAGTAAAATACCTTCTCCTAAAGGACAGCAGAACGATGGCTGTTCTTTTTTTGTCCCAAAATAGTGTATATTTCGGGAAACAAGCAGATATAATATTGTTGAAATGATTTAGACATGATACAATCGGATTAGATATTAGATAGCACGCAAGAAGCGAGACATGCTGATAACAGCTCTCTTTCTTCAAGCCTGCAGACATTGAAGGCTCTGATGTCATAATTCAGAGTCACTGACACCAAATACTGTGAGCAGATGATAGTTGCTTCACGTATGAGGAGGAAGAACATTTTAAGATTTAGGGTGTACTTCCGGCGAAGTGCACCCTTTGTTAGTGAACAAAGAGGTACAATAACCGCATGCGCATCTGCATGCTCGCATGCAAGGGCGTATGTGGTTATTGGACATCCCAACATAAATTGAAAATTGTAGCAGCGTCAAGCTGCGGAGAAGCCTCGAAAGAGGCGAATTTTCAATTAATGTTGGGGCTTTGTACTCATTAAATACAAAGAGGTACAATAACCGCATATTAAATATTATAAGGAGTAACGCATGGAAACAAGAATAGCCCTGATCGGCATTATAGTTGAAAACCCGGATTCGGTTGAGCAGCTTAATCATCTGCTGCATGAGTACGGCAGCTTTATTGTTGGGCGCATGGGTATCCCATACGAGAAAAAGAACGTGAATATCATCAGTGTGGCGATTGACGCACCACAGGATATTATCAGTGCTCTGTCCGGCAGGATTGGCAGGCTGAATGGCATAGGAGTGAAGACCGTTTACTCTAATAAATAAAGCAGACCAGACTACAGGAGAAAGCATGACAGAAAATACAGCAATAATAAAAATTATAGATGAAATTACGGCCTGCCGGAATATCACCCTCGAGCAGCTGCATATGCTGCTTGAGACGGATGATATGCAGGCAGTTGATTACCTTAGAAAGAGGGCATCTGAGAAAGCACACGAGACCTATGGCAATCAGGTTTTTATACGAGGGCTGATAGAGTTTACCAACTACTGCAAAAACGACTGTCTCTACTGCGGCATAAGGCACAGCAATACTCACGCGGACCGCTACCGCCTGAGTACGGAGCAGATTATGGCATGCTGCGAGAGCGGCTATGAGCTTGGTTTTCGTACCTTTGTGCTGCAGGGAGGTGAAGATCCGTATTACACGGATGAGCGCATCTGTGAGATAGTGTCCGGGATTAAGGCAAAGTATCCGGACTGCGCAGTTACACTCTCTATCGGAGAAAAGTCAAAGGAGAGCTATCAGAGCTATTTTGATGCAGGGGCAGACAGATATCTGCTGCGCCATGAGACTGCGGATGAAAAGCATTACAGTAGGCTTCATCCGGCAGAGATGTCACTTGAAAACAGAAAGCAGTGCCTTTGGGATTTGAAAGAGATAGGATATCAGGTGGGATGCGGCTTCATGGTCGGATCGCCGGGACAGACAGTGGAGACCTTGTACGAGGATTTGCAGTTTATAAAGGAGCTTGAGCCTCACATGGTTGGAATCGGTCCGTTCATATCGCAGAAGGATACACCTTTTGCAAACGAGAAGTCAGGTACGATGGATGAGACGCTTCGCCTGCTTTCAATCATCAGGCTCATACATCCAAAAGTGCTGCTGCCTGCCACAACAGCGCTTGGCACAATCCATCCGCTCGGCAGGGAAAAGGGTATACAGTCGGGTGCCAATGTTGTGATGCCAAACCTCTCACCGGTCAATGTTCGTGACAAATACAAGCTCTACGACAATAAAATCTGCACCGGAGATGAGGCGGCAGAGTGCCGCTTCTGCATGGAAAACCGGATGAAAAGCATCGGCTATCAGGTGGTGGTGTCGCGTGGGGACTACGCAGATTTTTGATTAATAGTTACGATTAATAAATATAAAACAACACCAGGATATAGAAGGAGATAAAAATGTACAACGTAAAATCATTAAAGGCTGAAGAATTTATTTCAGACGAGGAAATCAAAGAGACTCTCGAATACGCAGAGGCAAACAAAAATAATATAGGGCTTATCGATGCGATTATCGAGAAAGCAAAGCTAAAAAAAGGACTCACACACAGAGAGGCATCAGTGCTTTTAGCCTGTGAGATTCCGGAGAAGCTTGACGAGGTTTACAAGCTTGCACAGCAGATAAAGAAGGATTTCTACGGAAACAGAATCGTGCTTTTTGCACCGCTTTATCTGTCAAACTATTGTGTGAACGGCTGTGTTTACTGTCCATATCACATGAAAAATAAGCATATTGCGAGAAAGAAGCTCACTCAGGAGGAGATAGTAAAGGAGGTCACAGCCCTTCAGGATATGGGACACAAGCGTCTTGCAATCGAGGCAGGAGAGGACCCTGTAAACAATCCGATTGAGTATATTCTCGAGTGTATCAACACAATCTACAGCATCAAGCACAAAAACGGAGCTATCCGCCGTGTAAATGTAAATATCGCTGCCACTACAGTGGAGAATTACAGAAAACTCAAGGAGGCAGGAATCGGAACCTACATACTCTTCCAGGAGACATATCACAAGGAGAGCTATGAGCAGCTTCATCCGACAGGACCAAAGCATGACTATGCATATCACACAGAGGCCATGGACCGTGCTATGGAGGGCGGCATTGACGATGTGGGACTTGGTGTACTTTTCGGACTTGACAAATACAAGTACGAGTTTGCCGGACTTTTGATGCATGCAGAGCACCTTGAGGCAGTGCACGGTGTAGGTCCTCACACCATCAGTGTGCCGCGTATAAAGCACGCAGATGATATAGACCCGGATGTATTTGACAATGGCATCAGTGATGATACCTTCGCCAAAATATGCGCACTTATCCGTATTTCAGTGCCATACACAGGAATGATAATCTCAACCCGTGAGAGCCAGGCTGTCCGTGAAAAGGTTCTGCCGCTCGGTGTTTCACAGATCAGCGGCGCATCAAAGACAAGTGTTGGAGGCTATGCAGACCCGGAGGCTGAGAAAAATGCAGAGGCAACATCGGAGCAGTTTGATGTCAGCGACCAGAGAACACTTGACGAGGTGGTAAACTGGCTTATGAAGATGGACTATATTCCGTCCTTCTGTACAGCCTGCTACAGAGAAGGCAGAACGGGAGACCGTTTTATGGCACTGTGCAAGAGCATGCAGATACTTAATTGCTGTCATCCGAACGCACTCATGACACTTAAGGAGTATCTCGAGGACTATGCAAGCCCGCAGACAAGAGAGCTTGGAATGAAGCTAATCGACAGGGAAATAGAAAAGATTACCAATCCAAAGGTTAAGCAGACCTGCTATGAGCATATACATGATATTGCAGACGGAAAGCGTGATTTCCGTTTCTAAAGGAGGAAATATGGGAAATTTGAATGAGACGCCTTCTGCCAACAGACTTCATATAGGTATATACGGAAAGACAAACAGTGGTAAGTCATCTCTGATAAATGCGGTTACAAAGCAGGAGGTTTCCATTGTAGCTGACGTGGCAGGTACGACAACCGACCCTGTGTACAAGCCGATGGAGATACATCCGCTCGGACCGTGCGTGATTATTGATACGGCGGGCTTTGATGATGATAGTGAGCTTGGTGAAAGACGTGTGGAAAAGACCCATCTGGCAGCAGAGAAGACAGACATAGCTGTTGTAGTGCTTGATATTGCAGAGGTCATTGCCGCAAAGAAGGCAGGGGTACCGTTTAAAAAAGCTTTTAAGGATGAGGCAGAGTGGAGCCTGCTATTTGCAAAAAAACATACTCCGGTTGTATTTGCCTTAAACAAGATAGACGAGATTTTGCTTTCCGCAGAGGCTCAGGAAAAGAGCAGGGGAAAGCTTGACAATGCTGCAATAGAGGCCGCGAAGTGCTGGGTTTATGAGGAAAACAGTGCTGTGATGGGCAAAAATGCAGACAATAGCTTTGAGGTTGTAGCAGTCAGCGCATTAAAGGGCAAGGGAATGGATGCCGTTATCTCTGCACTCACACGCCTTTTGCCTGAGGATTTCGGACAGGAATTTATCCTGGGAGACCTTGTTTCTCAGACAGACCTGGTGCTTCTTGTTATGCCGCAGGATATCCAGGCGCCAAAGGGCAGACTCATATTGCCACAGGTGCAGACACTCAGGGAATTGCTCGATAGAAAATGTCTTGTGATGAGCACGACGACTGACAAAATGACAGATGCGCTTGCAGCATTATCTCACGCGCCAAAGCTCATCGTGACAGATTCACAGGTGTTTGGCTATGTGTACGAGCACAAACCGGCGGAGAGTATGCTCACATCATTTTCAGTGCTTTTTGCAGCATACAAGGGTGATCTGCCATATTATGTGGAGAGCGCAAGGGCAATTGATGCCTTAAAGCCATCCTCAAGAGTGCTTATCGCAGAGTGCTGTACACATGCGCCTCTTGCAGAGGATATAGGCAGGGTGAAGCTTCCGAACCTGCTTCGAAAGCGTGTCGGTGAGGAGCTTACCGTGGATATTACAAGCGGTACAGACTTCCCTGATAATCTTTCTCAGTACGATCTCGTTATTCAGTGCGGTGCTTGCATGTTTAACAGAAAATATGTATTATCAAGAATAGACAGGGCACGCACTCAGCATGTGCCGATGACAAACTATGGCGTGGCTATAGCACACCTGACAGGAATACTCGATAAGGTGAGCATGCCCTAGAAAAACCTTAAAAGCCGGGAGGAAGAGAAGCTATCGGTATGACGAAAACAAGCGATTTTGACGACAAAGTGAATTATAGTGGCGATTATAAAGGCAATTATAGCAATAATTACAGCGGCGATTATAGCACCACCGGTTACGCTCGTCTGGCGAAGAGTCTTATTGATATAGTAAAGGAGCAGCAGGCGAAGCTTGGCTACAGGAAGGAAATAGTCAGACTGTATTATCCTCTTTCCACGCTCAGACATTTCTTTGAGTGTGCAGGGGATGACAATAAAATTGCAGCCGACGTAATTTCAGAGCAGCAGATGCTTGAAATACTTGCACCGGACAACCTGCCAAAACAGCTTACTGACACCATAGGTGAGATAAAGGTCACCACAAAAAATGAGCGTTTCTGCATAGAGATACCACCTGAGGGCAGTGAGTATGTGCATGAAAACACAGCTGACAACGAGTTTATAAGGGAGCTGATTACACTTGTCGGCACGCATGGCTGCACCATGGAGCAGATAACTGAGTTGTTTTACAAATACTCGGACGACATCGAAAAAAAGGAAATGCAAAACGGCGAGTTTGACTGTTACATCCGCTTCTTAAATGAGCCGGATGACACATACTACTATTGCTTCCATGATGAGGGCTGCCATATTATTTACCATAGATTTCTGCCGCAGGATTATGCGGACTTTGGATTTTAATGGATAAGTTTCTTTCTTTTGGTGTTGGCCTTTGAATTTACTTTGAAGTTACACGAAGACATAGTTTGACAAAAATATAACAATCGTAATATAATGGCGGTTGAGAGTAGGGTTTATGTATAATACGCACATCAGGAGATATACACATGGCAACATTTACCAGAAAAGCCATAATGCAGACTTTTTTACATATACTGAAAAACAAACCGCTTGACAGGATTACAGTCAAGGATATATGCGAGCAGTGTGAGATAAACAGAAATACATTTTACTATTATTTCAAGGACATATATGATGTGCTTGAGGCCATATTTGAGGACGAGGTCAGGCTTGTGATGGATGAGGCAAAGGAAGGCGTGACATTTCATGATGCATATGCCAGAGTCGCTGCCCTTATTCTTAATAACCGCGAGGCGATAATGCACATTTATGCATCGGAAAACGGCAGGGTATTAAGGACATATCTGGATGCCGTGGTTACGCAGGTGGTGCGCCGCTTTGTGTTGGAAAAGGCAGAGGGCTACAGCCTAGATGATAGTGACATTGCTTTTATCACGGCGTTTTACAGCAACGGAATCGTGGGCAGTACAATTAAGTGGATTGAGAGAGGCAGTATGATGAGCCGTTTGCCTGAGAACATTACGGCAAATGGCGTTGGACTGTCAAAAAGCCAATACAACAGAGATATTGTTAAGAGAATAGGTGACTCTTTCGATGCCACAATTTATGATATGATTGAGTGCTGTCTGTAGGCAGGCGGATATTGTATGACAAAATAATTCGAACAGATTTGACAGAGTGTCTGAATTTCAGACACTCTTATTTTTTTGTCCATTTTAAAGACGATTATGGTGGATTAGAATAGCAGACAAAAAGGAGGGAGATACTTTATGCACACATTGGTACGTGTGAAAAATGCATACACTGTCATGACAATATGCCTGATTGCATTGGGGGCAGCTTTGTTATTTGCGCCACAGCTTGGACTTAGGACTTTGTGCGTGGTGTATGGAGTGTTTCTCATAGTATACGGAGTGACAAAGCTGTCCGGATATTTTGCAAAGGATTTATTTCAGCTTGCGTTTCAGTTTGACCTGGCGCTTGGGATAGTTTCAATAGTGCTTGGAATCATAATTATTAAAAAAACTGAGTATATTATAGAGATATTGTCTACAGCAATAGGCATTTTTATGTTGGTAGATGGAGCGTTCAAGATACAGACTGCAGTGGAAGCAAAGCGTTTTGGCATCGAGAGATGGTGGCTCATACTCGTGATGTCGTTTGTAGTGGCATTTGTGGGAATACTGCTTCTTGTGACACCATTTGAGACCGCAGGCATGATAGTGAGATTAATAGGACTGAATTTGAGTCTTGACGGAATACTAAATTTATTTGTCGTCAGAAATACCGTTGAAACAATAAGGAGGAATACAAAGTGGGAAATTTAGGACATCAGGCAGCGAGACTTGCTGCATCAAAAATATGTGACAACATTGTAAAAGGACTTTGCAAGGACCCGGAGACAGAGGTTGTAAAGCTTATCGACATGTGGCAGAAATTCATGGGCGATGAGAAGATTGATTTAAACTATGACAGTGCGCGCAAGATGATCTGTGATAAGGACTGCACGCTCAACAAGTACATGCATCGTCTTATCAACGAGATAGATCCTCATGTATTAAAGACAATCGCGCTCAATCTGGGCTTTGAGGCATTTGTTTACGGCACAAAAACCATCCGTAAAAATCGTGAAAAGTATGGCTGCAATGTGCCATGGCTCATTCTTATGGATCCGACAAGTGCCTGCAATCTGCACTGTACAGGCTGCTGGGCAGCAGAGTATGGCCACAAGCTGAACCTTACCTTTGATGAGATGGATAAGGTTGTAACACAGGGCAAGGAGCTTGGAGTATATCTGTATATGTTCACAGGAGGAGAGCCTCTTGTCAGAAAAGCAGACCTTGTTAAGCTCTGTGAGAAGCACAACGACTGTGCATTTCTGGCATTCACAAACGGCACACTCGTGGATGAGGCCTTCTGCGCAGACTTAAAGCGTATCGGAAATCTGTACCTTGCAATAAGTCTTGAGGGCTTCTCAGAGGTAAACGACTTAAGACGAGGCACAGGTGTATTTGCAAAGGTTATGCATGCAATGGATTTGCTTAAGGAAAACGGACTTGTTTTCGGTACATCAATATGTTACACTTCAAAGAACTATAAGACAGTTACCAGTGATGAGTTTATCGACATGATTGTGGAAAAGGGCTGCCGCTATGCGCTTTACTTCCACTATATGCCTGTCGGAAACGATGCATCACTGGAACTCTTACCAAACCCTAAGCAGAGGCTTTACATCAAGGACCGTGTCCGTGAAATCAGAAATATGACAAGCGGCAAGGGAATTTTCACAATGGATTTCCAGAACGACGGCGAGTTTGTCGGAGGCTGTATCGCAGGAGGAAGAAACTACTTCCATATCAATGCCAACGGTGATGCTGAGCCATGTGTATTTATCCACTACTCAGGAGCCAACATCCGTACACACAGCATGCTTGAGATTTTGAAACAGCCGCTTTTCATGGCATATCATGATAACCAGCCATTTAATGAGAATCACTACAGACCATGTCCTATGCTTGAAAATCCTGAGATCTTACAGCGGCTCGTAAAGGAAACAGGGGCAAAATCAACTGATTTGCAGTCACCTGAGAGCGCAGAGCATCTGTGCAACAAGTGTAAGGAGTATGCGCAGGCATGGAAGCCTTGTGCCGATAAGCTTTGGGCGGAGGAAGGACACAGTAATTAATGATATTTGAAACACATGCCCATTATGATGATGACAGATTTAAGGACGACCGTGATGAAACAATAAAACGCGTCCATGAAAAAGGAGTTGCCCCGATAATAAATGTCGGGGCTTCTATTGGCTCTACCATGACTACAATAGAGCTTGCAAAGAAATATGACTTTATATATGCAGCGGTTGGAGTGCATCCAAGCGACGTAGCTGATTTAAACGAGGAAACCTTTGCATGGCTTAGGGAACAGACTGCATGGGAAAGGACTGTTGCAGTCGGGGAAATCGGACTGGATTATTACTGGGATAAGGAGCCAAATGTGCAGGAAAACCAGCGCTACTGGTTTAAGCGTCAGCTTGAGCTTGCAGCAGAAGCATCGCTGCCGGTTATCATACACTCGCGTGATGCAGCACAGGACACCATGGAAATCATGACAGAGGCAGCAAAAAAGGATATCCGCGGCGTGATACACTGCTATTCCTATTCACCGGAGATGGCACTGGAGTATGTAAAGCTGGGGTATTATATCGGAGTTGGAGGTGTCGTAACTTTCAAGAATGCAAAGAAGCTGGTACAGACAGTGTCAGAGCTTCCACTTGATAGAATCCTTCTTGAGACAGACTGTCCATACATGGCTCCGGAGCCACATCGAGGCACAAGGAATGATTCGTCAAACATTCCATATGTGATAAAGAAGATAGCAGAAATCAAGGGCACTACACCGGATGAGGTAGAGCGCACGACACGGGCCAATGCATTTGAACTGTTCACACGTGTAAGTGATTGAGCCACAACATGAGGGACGAAAGTCGGGAACCGCCGCCCTGCCATGGGGCACGGTACACTCCCGCGTGAGCGAATAGCGAAGCGGTTTAGATACTGTAGGATTATGCTTAAATACGCAGAAATGCCCAGCCATGGACGGCTGGGCAAGGCGTTATGCGCCATGGACGGTGCATAAAAGCCGGTTTCGTCAAGCATAGAAAATCCTTAGACATAATCCGTACAGAATCTTAACTGCGAAGCGTAGCTCACGCGGGAGTGTACGTGCCCTATGGCAGGGCGGCGGTTCATGCTTTTCGTTCCAGGCTTCCGACAAAACCGCGAAAATTCACGAATATAATTGAAATAAAGGCATTTCATGTGATAATATAAAAAATAAAGACAGCAGTTAGACTGTCGCATCAGATGAAACGACACAAGGAGTGCATATCATGGCATATTTGGGAAATCCTAAGAACACAATCGAGGTTCTGCAGAAATACAATTTCAATTTTCAAAAGAAATTCGGACAGAACTTCCTTATTGATACAGGCATTTTGGAGGAAATCATAGACTCGGCCGGCATCACAAAGGACGATATGATACTTGAGATAGGCCCGGGAATAGGTACGATGACACAGTATCTGTGTGAGTCGGCGCGCCAGGTAATAGCAGTCGAGATAGATACAAATCTGATACCTATACTTAAGGATACTCTGAGTGAATATGATAATGTAAAGGTCATAAATGATGATATATTAAAGGTAGACATAAATGCTCTGGCAGAAGAATATAATAATGGTAAGCCGATAAAGGTTGTTGCAAACCTGCCATATTACATAACGACACCTATTATTATGGGGCTGTTCGAGAGTCATGTGCCGATAGACAGCATTACCATTATGGTGCAGAAGGAGGTCGCAGACCGTATGCAGGCAGGTCCCGGCAAGAAGGATTACGGTGCTCTGTCACTTGCGGTGCAGTATTATTCGCACCCTGAGATAGTGGTAAATGTGCCGCCAAGCTGTTTCATGCCACAGCCAAAGGTAGGAAGCTCTGTTATATCGCTCAAGCGATACGAAAAGCCGGTGGTTGACGTAGATGATGAAAAGCTGATGTTCAAAATCATCAGGGCATCCTTCAACCAGCGCAGGAAAACTCTTGCCAACGGGCTCAACAATTTCGGTGGTATGGGACTGACCAAGGAGCAGATACAGCAGAGTATAGAGGCTCTCGGAGTTCCTGTAAATGTGCGTGGTGAGGCTCTAAGCCTTGCACAGTTTGCGCAATTATCAAATATAATTGGTGCCGCAAAATAGAAAAAGCATGAATAAATCCATGCAGACAGGACATACTATCATCAGAACAATTCAGATGATGGAGGTAATGTCCTATGAAAAAACAACAAATTGCAGCAGCGGCATGTCTCGTGGCCGGAGCCATAGGATTTGCAGCGGTATATTCAACACAGAATCACGGAAAAGAGGAGCTGCCCACAGAAATTTCACAGACTTCGTCTATAGTAGAGCCTACAGAGAAAAAGACACCACAGAAACAGACACAAAAAGAAGACTCAGAGACAAAAATGGGACAGGAAGAATCAGCTGCAGGGCAGCAGGAAAATCAGCAGCCCACGGAAAAACAGCTGCATTTTGTCCCTGAAAATGTGACAAACTGGCCTGTAAAGGGAGATGTGCTTTTGCCGTTTTCCATGGACAAGACGGTTTATTTCCCGACACTCGACCAGTATCAGTATAATCGTGGCATGGTAATACGTGCAAACGAAGGAGATGCGGTATACTCAGTTACCGAGGGCAGGATTATAGACATATATGACAGCGCAGAGACAGGCTGTACAGTAGTGCAGGATTTAGGAGACGGCTATACGGCTACTTACGGACAGCTTGCAAATCTAACCTGCAGTGAAGGCGATGTGCTTGAGGCAGGAGAAACACTTGGAGCAGTTGGAAAGGTGACCAGATACTATACTGTTGAGGGAACCAATGTGTATTTTGCTATGGAACAGGATGGAAAACCGGTCAATCCTATGGACTATTTCGGAGATATATAGAGGTGAAAAGTGGAGTTTAACGAATACAATGAGAGTGTGAAAAACTGGACAAATGGCATTCTTGACAATTACAGAAAGGATGCCGAGCTCACAATCAGATATTGCCATGAGCTGATAGATTACGGAGAAAAGACAGCAGATTCAAAGCTCTTGGGCTTCGGATACTATCATCTTGCCATGACACTTTATTGCCTGAATGACTACGATAACATTTTTGATATCGTGGTCAGGGCGATAGATCATCTGGAGAAGGCGCAGAGCTGGAGCATGCTGGCGCGCGCATGCAATATACTTGGTATCATCATGTCAAGCGGAGGCAATCAGCCGGTAGCATATGACTATTATCTGGATGGACTGACGTACTGCAAGAAGTATGGCCTGTTGGAAGAACAGGGCATTATAAATGTCAATTGCGGAGCTTTAAATATCAAAGTGGGCAGATATAAGGAGGCCATGGAATATTTTCAAAAAGCCATGGAATACATAGCTTCCGCACCGGATGAACCTTCATATCACACCAGGATGATATCTCTTTATGAGAATATGATAAACTGCAAGGTACTGGAGAGTGACTTTACCGGAATAGATGAGATTCTTGAGATTGTGGAGAGGGAGCATCTGCCGTATGCAGATGCAATCGACAGGCTTGGAATGCTTATCAGCAGAACCTTTTACATGCATAAAAGCGGACAGATTGAAAAACGTGACGAGTGTATCAGGCGCATTGATGGTGTAATCACGCAGGATATGCTTTTTATGGATCTGATAGAGGATTTCTTTGTGTATCTCGAGGTGCTTTTCGAGAGTGAAAAGATTGATGAATTCTGGCATCTGATGGAGCTTATGGAGCCGATGATAAACAATCTTAAGGTCACAAGCATGCAGATGAGACTTTTAGGTCTTAAAATCAGATTTTACAGAAAGCACCATATGGGTGCAGAGTATCTGCAGGCGGCAGGGCTGTACTATGAGCTTTCCGAGCGCAAGGAGCTTGAGGCCAGGGCTATGATAAAAGAGGTCATAGAGCTTAGGGCGAATTTCGAGAAGGTAAATCGTGCCAAGAAAAAAATTGAGAAGGAGAATAAGCTTCTTGCGGCGCAGTCTGAGACAGATCCGCTTACAGGCATGGCAAACAGGCGAAAGCTTAATATACAGGCGGATGAGATGTTTTCGCATGCTTTTAAATGTGGTCACAATTTTGCTATTGAGATACTGGATGTGGATTATTTCAAGGAGTACAATGATAATTACGGGCATCAGGAGGGGGACAGATGTCTGATTGCGATTGCGGGCTGTATAAGCGAAGTTGCGGGAGCACATGGAGGTTTTTGTGCCAGATACGGCGGGGACGAGTTTGTAGTCATGTACGAGAATATATCAAAGGAAGATGCTAAAGAATATGTGGAGGAGCTTCGCCGCAAGGTTATGGAGCTGACTTTGCCACACCGGTTTTCAAAGATGCTGCCTATTGTCACAATCACACAGGGCATGTATTGCGATGTACCAAAGGAAGAAAACAGAGTGTGGGATTTTTTACATGTGGCAGATGAGATACTATACAGCGTAAAGACAGACAACCGTGGCAGCTGCAAAGTGGTCGACAGAGCAGAGTTTATGCTTATGTCAGGCTATGGCACTACGATTCAGGGGCAGGCCTGATATCATATTGTCATGTCATAAGCACAGCGTTGATTATTAAGATGGACAAAGCAGATATGGATGAAAATTATACATATATTGTAAGGTGTGCTGACGGCACACTTTATACCGGCTGGACAAATGACCTGAAAAAGCGCATAAAAGCGCATAACTCCGGGAAAGGTGCCAAATATACAAAGACACGCAGACCTGTGGAGCTGGTCTATTTCGAGCACTTTGCCACGAAAGAGGAGGCAATGAGCAGGGAGTATCATATAAAACAGCTCAAGCGCGCACAAAAGCAGGCTCTGATAGATGAAATGAATAAAAATAACAAAAGTATTTTTACACAAAACGGATAGTCGAAAAATAACTAAAATGACCAAACGCCAGTGTGAGAATACTTATTTTTTTGCGATTCTTTGTGAAAAATTGCCAAAAAATACCTGACGTTTTTATTAATATATACAGAAAAGACAAAATCCTCTTGCGAAACTGCACGAAACTGTACTATAATAACTCTTGTGAAAACGTTACCGCAAACATTACCGAAAACAACCAATAATGTTTGCAAAGACAATTTTAATATTAAATCTTTTAGGAGGGTTTAAAATGAAAAAGAAATTAGTAACAGTATTACTCGCTTCTTCAATGGTAGCAACAATGCTTGCCGGATGTGGATCAGGAAGCGGAGACGGAACAGAGAAAGGCTCATCTGCAAAGGGCGGCGATGGCTCAGTTTACATGTTAAACTTCAAGCCGGAGACAGATCAGGCATGGCAGGATCTTGCAGAGAAGTACACAGATGAGACAGGCGTACAGGTTACAGTAGTAACAGCAGCTGATGGACAGTACAAGACAACACTTAAGTCTGAGCTTGCTAAGAAGGAAGCTCCAACAATCTTCAATATCGGAAGCACATCAGACTGCGCAGAGTATGACAAATACATATATGACTTAAAGGACAGCGAGATTTACAAGCACCTTACAGATAAGTCACTTGCACTTGAGTACAATGGCAAGATTGCATCAGTAGCTAACTGCTATGAGTGCTACGGAATCATCTACAACAAGGCAATTCTTGAGAAATACTGCAGCAACTACTCTGGAGCAGTTATCAAGTCAGTAGATGATATCAAGGATCTTGATACATTAGAGAAGGTTGCAACTGATATCAACGAGCATGTAGATGACATCAACAAAGCTTGTGACTTACATCTTACAGAGGCATTTGCTTCAGCAGGACTTGACAGCGGATCTAACTGGAGATTCACAGGACATCTCGCAGGTCTCGCACTCTACTATGAGTTCAAGGATGCAGGATGTGATCTCACAGCAGGACAGAAGGAAGTTACAGGTAAGTACATGGACAACTTCAAGAGAGTTTGGGATATGTACACAAATACATCAGCAGCAGACAAGGCTACACTTGATTCAGGAAGCTTAAATGCTGAGTCAGAGCTTGGTATGGAAGAGGCTGTATTCTACCAGAATGGTGACTGGGAGTATGCTAACTTCGCAGATGACAACGAGAACGGATACACAGTTAAGCAGTCTGACCTTTCAATGATGCCTATCTACTTTGGTGTAGATGACGAGAACGAGGGACTTGCAGTTGGTACAGAGAACCACTGGACAGTAAACGCTAAGGCAGATCAGAAGGATATTGATGCAACACTTGAATTCCTCAACTGGGTAATCACAAGTGATGACGGACGTGATGCAATCGTTAATAAAATGGGTCTTTCAGCTCCATTCGATACATTCACAGGCGACTATGAGTCAAAGAACGCTTTTGCTAATGTAGCATCAGAACTTGCAAAGGAAGGCAAGACATCAGTAGCATGGTCATTCAACGCAACACCTTCAGTAGATGACTGGAGAGCTGATTTCCTTGCTCCACTCACAGAGTACACAGAGCGTAATGGTTCATGGGATGACGTTGCAAAGGCATTCTCAGAGAAATGGGCTTATTACTGGGATCTTCAGAACGAGCAGTAAAATTCTCTAAAAGTTAGTAAAAAGTAGTAAAAGTGGGGTGAGTGGCAGTCACTCACCCCATATTTTTTTAAGAAAGGTATATTTGTTATGGAAAAGTCGATTAGAAAAAAATTTTGGATCTTCGCTTTACCGACAATGGCAGCATTTACAATAGGATTTATTGTACCGTTCGTATATGGTATCTTCCTTTCATTTTGTAAATTCTCCACTGTTACAGACTGGAAATGGGTGGGATTTAAAAATTACACAAGGATTTTTGTTGTAAACGGCAGTGTGGATACAACCTTTATTCATTCAATCTGGTACACAGCACTATTTACAGTAGTTTCGGTACTGATTATCAATATCGTATCATTTGCAATAGCAATGGCGCTTACAAAAGGAATCAGAGGAACAAATCTTTTCCGTACAGTATTCTTTCTTCCAAACCTGATCGGTGGAATCGTACTCTCATATGTATGGCTGATGATTTTTAACTCTATCCTGCAGAACTATTCAAAGACAATCGTAAGCTCAGAGTGGTCAGCATTCTGGGGACTTATCGCAGTAGTATGCTGGCAGCAGATTGGATATATGATGATTATCTACATCGCAGGTATTCAGAATATACCGGGTGAGCTTATTGAGGCAGCAAAGATTGATGGAGCCAACAGATGGCAGCTCTTAAAGAGCGTTATTCTTCCAATGCTTATGCCGACAATCACAATCTGTACATTCCTGACATTGACAAACGGCTTCAAGCTGTTCGACCAGAACTTAGCTCTTACAGGCGGTAATCCGGGAAAGATGTCAGAGCTGCTTGCCTTAAATATCTACAACACCATGTATGGAACAACAGGATGGCAGGGCGTAGGTCAGGCAAAGGCTGTTATATTCTTTATAATTGTTGCAATTATCGCACTTGCACAGAATAAGATTACTACAAGCAAGGAGGTACAGGACTAATGGCAAAACAGAAAAAAGCGCAGGAAGTCAGTGCCGTAAGACAGGCCAAGCACGGTTGGATAATCACATTATTATTCACTGTTTTATCAGTACTTTGGATTTCACCAATCTTTATGGTGTTACTCAATTCATTTAAGAGAAAAGCCTACATATTCAAGCATCCGTTTGGAATCAGCACAGTATCTATCACTGAGGGCTTTGAAGCCTTCAAGGATGGTATGTCAAGGCTTTTCTGTAGCACATTAAACTACAAGAATGGTCTCAGAATGACACATTTCTGGGACTGCTTTGGAAATTCACTTTTCATCACAGTCGGCTCAGTAGTACTTATTGTACTCTGCTGCTCAATGTGTGCATGGTACATAGTTCGTGTAAAGACTAAGGGCACAAAGCTTATGTATACACTTTGCCTTTTCTCTATGATTGTACCATTCCAGATGGTAATGTTTACATTATCAAAATTTGCAAATATGCTTCATTTATCAAATCCACTCGGTATCATCATTGTATACCTTGGCTTTGGAGCAGGACTTGCTGTGTTTATGTTTACAGGATTTGTAAAGAGTATCTCATTAGAGATCGAAGAGGCAGCTATGATTGATGGCTGTACACCATTACAGATGTATTTCAGGGTTGTATTTCCAATACTTCGTCCTACAGCGGTAACAGTAGCGATACTTGAGGCAATGTGGGTATGGAATGATTACCTTCTTCCATCACTGGTTTTAAACATCAACCAGTACAAAACCATACCAATTGCTATTCAGTACTTAAAGCAGAGCCACGGTATGATTGACTGGGGTGCAATGATGGCCATGCTCGTGCTTGCGATTCTGCCAATTGTTATCTTCTATATTGTATGTCAGAAGTACATTATAGAGGGTGTGCTCGCAGGAGCTGTAAAGGGTTAATATAGCTTACAAGAGGATATAGTTTATGTTATTTAAGTCCCACACTTGTTAAGAAAACATGTGGGGCTTAAGCTAAATTAGCAGGTTTTGTAGTTGTGGATATATGATATAACGAGTGAAATAAATTATATCACATGGATATAATGTAAAAGGACGTATCGCTGTCCGGACGGGGAAAACAATGACAATTGTAGATATAGCAAAAGAATCGGGATACTCAGTAACAACTGTATCCCGAGTTTTAAATAACAGGCAGGATGTTTCTCCTGCAGCAAAAGAAACCATAATGAAAATAGTTGAGGCACACAACTTTGTGCCAAATACCAATGCAAAGAGGCTCAAGCAGACCATTTCCAGAAATATTTATCTGTTGGTAAAGGGTACCTCTAATATGCTGTTTGCAAACGTAGTCGAGGAAATCCAGTCGATAATAGACAGAACAGACTACTCTTTGAGCATCACATATCTGGATGAGGACAGTAATCTAAGCAGTGTGACAGACCGCATATGCAGGGAGCGAAAGCCACTTGGCATCATATTCCTCGGAGGCAGCAGGGAAGATTTCTCTGAGGATACATCGTCATTTAAGGTGCCGTGTGTTATCGTGACCACATCGGCAGAAAACTGGAGCATGGAGGAGCTGTCATCTGTTTCCATTGATGATGAGAAGGCAGGGGAAACAATCGTCGACTATCTCATCGAGCATGGACATACAAAGATAGCAGAGATTGGAGCCAATCTGGAGCTTTCACAGACAGCTCGTCTGCGACATAACGGATATCTCAACAGCTTAAAAAAGCATGGAATCACACCTGATGAACGTTACTATGAGAGAGCGCGATTCTCATATGACAGCGCATATCGTGCGATGAAAAAGCTTTTGGAAAAGGATATAGAAATCACCGCAGTCTATGCGATTTCCGATGTCATGGCAATCGGTGCCTTAAGGGCAATACTTGATAAGGGACTCAGGGTGCCGGAAGATATATCTATCACAGGCTTTGATGGTTCGACACTTGCAGAGTACTACAATCCCAAGATTGTATCTATCAGACAGCCGCACAAGGATATGGCGGCACGCAGCGTGGAGCTTCTTTTTAACATGATAGATTTGCATAAAGGCTCATGTCATGAGATAATATCATTTGAGCTGACAGAGGGTGAGAGTGTTGCTAGAATTGATTAAAGACTATATAATATCAGCTTGTTACATTCCGGACATACAATAAACGAGGAGGAATCGCGCATGGAAGTGAATAATAAGATGAAGCACACCATAAAGGTCGCATGGGCCAAAGGGTTTTCACAGTTTTTAGCACTAGCAGGAGCAATCCTGCTAGTGTTTGTGCTATTTAAATTTGATGCAATAATGGCACAGATTATGCGTATAATAAATATACTCATGCCAATTATCATGGGGATTGTGCTGGCGTATCTCATAAATCCGATGGTAGAGTTTTATGACAGAAAGCTAAGCAATTCGCTTGGCAAAGCCATAGAAAAGAAGTGTGGAAAGAGACCTTCTATGAGAGGGTTGTCAATACTTATAAGTCTGGCCATAATAATAGCCATTATTGTAGTGCTCATCATGATGGTGGTGCCACAGCTTGTAAGCAATATCACAAATGCGGTCAGTCTTTTACCGGATCAGATACAGGACCTTGTGAAAAAAATCACGGAGCTTGCCAAAAACAATGACAGGGCAAAGGAAATAATCACTGAGCTATACAATAACGGCATAAGCTATTTTACTGAATGGGTAAGGGACAATATGCTCGGACAGGTTACCTTTGTGATAAACGGTATTATGGGAATCTTTGGCACAGCGGTAAACTGCCTTGTTGCATTCATCGTTGCCATCTATGTCCTTCTTAGCAAGGATACCTTCAAACGCCAGACTAAAAAGCTCGTGAGCGCATTTCTGCCGGAACGCCATATACAGGTGCTTTCAAGCATCTTAAAGGAGAGCGACAAGATATTCGGTGGCTTTATCAGTGGCAAAATCATTGATTCACTCATAATCGGAGCTATCTGTTTCGTGTGCTGCCTGATACTGCGCATGCCGTATGTAGCACTCATCAGCGTGATAGTCGGAGTGACCAATGTCATACCGTTCTTTGGACCGTACATTGGAGCCATACCAAGCACCATACTCATCATGCTCGACAGCCCGTCAAAGGGTGTGATATTTTTGCTGTTTATCATTATCTTACAGCAGGTGGACGGCAATATTATCGGACCAAAGATACTCGGTGAGTCCACAGGACTCTCACCTTTCTGGGTGGTATTTGCAATCTTCCTTGGAAATGGATTATTTGGAGTAGTGGGGCTGTTCATCGGAGTACCGACATGGGGTGTCGTGTACTACCTGATAAAGAGATATGTGAATTATCGTGTGAGGAAGAAAGAATAAACGTACTGTTAAAAAATAAGTTATAAATTTTGAAAATAGTACTTGAATACTGGAAAATATGTGTATATAATGTGTGAACGAGGCTTTGAAAAAGAGCTTGTTCACACATTTTTTTAATGGATTTTCTGCAGGGGTGAACCTGCTGGGAAAAGTTATTATGAATTGAATTTTTGGGGAGGGTATTTACACATGAAGACAGACATGACTAAAGGCAATCCAATGAAAATTATACTGCTGTTCTCGATTCCTGTTCTGATGGGAAATCTGTTTCAGCAGTTCTATAATATGGTGGACACGATTATCGTGGGGCAGTATCTGGGCTCAAAGGCGCTTGCGGCGGTTGGTTCGACAGGCTGTATTATGTTTCTGGTGCTTGGCTTTGCAAATGGAATAGCACAGGGCTTTGGAGTTATGGCAAGCCATGCGTTTGGTGCGAAAAAAGAGAAGCTTTTGAAGCATTATGTGGCACTGGCTATAATTCTTACAGTTATTGTCTCAGTGGTGCTCACGATTCCGACAGTGCTTGCATCGAGGCAGCTTCTTATCTGGCTCAATACACCTGATGATATACTTGTCATGGCTGATGCGTACATAAAGGTCATTTTTGCGGGAATTTTCTGCACCATGTCCTACAATGTGGCTTCCGGTCTTTTGCGAAGCATCGGAGACAGCAAGACGCCGCTGTACTTTTTGATTTTTTCATCTGTATTGAATATTGTGCTGGACATATTCTTTATCGTGGTGGTGAAGGCAGGCACGGCAGGAGCAGCTTATGCGACAGTTATCTCCCAGGGAATTGCTGCAGTTTTGTCATTTATCGTGATGTTTAAGAAGTATGATTTGCTGCGCACCAGCCGTGAGGATTATTACATGGACTGGAGCGGAATCTGGCGAATGCTCTCAATCGGTCTGCAGATGGCACTCAACTATTCAATCACTGCTATCGGAACGATGATTTTCCAGGCTGCGGTCAATGTGTTCGGTTCGCAGGTGGTAGCTGCGTATACCGCCGCATCCAAGGTCAACAATATCGCGACACAGACCATGCCTACACTTGGAACAGCCGCTGCGACTTACTGCGGACAAAATCTAGGAGCAGGAAGATACGACAGGATATTTAAGGGTATGAAGTCATGCTTTTTCATATGTATAGGCTGCGCAGTTTTAGCGGCAGCAATTAACTGCTTTGTCGGACCGTACATGATAGGCTGGTTTATCACATCGCCTACGGCAACTGACATTGACTGTGCTATGAAATATCTGAAAATCGCGAGTGTCTTCATGCTTCCTCTTGCATGGATTTTTGCATACAGAAACGGTCTGCAGGGACTTAACAAGGGTCTTGTGCCTATGCTTAGCGGTGCGATGGAGCTTGTGTCGAGATGGATTGCAATACTTGCCCTGTCAAAGCCATTTGGTTACGGCGGTGTGTGCTTTGCAGATCCGGCAGCCTGGCTTACAACAGGAATACTACTTATTGTGACCTACTATGTGTGGGAGATGCGCATGAGGAAGAAGGTACAGATAAAATAGATTTCACACAAATTGGTTTATTCGTGGTACAATTAAGCCACGGATAAATCAATTTCATTTACAGAGATAAAGAGGCGGATTGCATGAATTATTATGAGCTTTCAAACACTGTCACCCCTGATACCATTGGATACAAAAATGGCTTATGGCAGAAAAGATATGTGCAGATTTACAGAGTATTGATTGTTGTATGGAGTGTTTTGACATTAAGCTTGTTGTTTGGAATGTTTCATAGGTATGACTATAGTTCAGGAATGATTAAATCATGTTTATTGCTCTTTTTTGCAGGTATTATTTTTCTGGTGTTGATGCTGATCGCTGTTGTTAATATATCAGCGAAAAGGACAGAGAATTGGAGCCTTCAGGACAGGCATGATTACAATTTGGCTATGTACAGAACCAGATACAGGAATAATAGGCAGCTTCAGTCAGTTGTGTTGATAGTGATGGCTAAGCAGCAGCTTCTTATGTCAAACTATGATCTGGCCGCACAGGCTCTTGCAATGGTTGATATCAATTGTGTGAAGCTGCCATATTTAAGAGATTATTATTTTTGCAATGCTGCAGTTTTGTTCCTATGTGATAAGCCGGGCTGGCAGGAGTGGCTGGATAAGTGCTATGCTGTGCCGGCGAATCAAAAGCAGATGACGGACATGCAGATTGGTGCATTGTTTTTATCAGAAAATGCAAAAATGGATTTGTGTCAGGCAATTTACGCAGACACCAGGATAAAGCATAAGTGGCCGACAGCAATTGTAATTACTGCGATATTGGTGTTGTATGCAGGAATTTTCTATGGAGTAGGAGGCTTACTGTCTCGAGGATATCACTATAGATACTGGTTCGAGCTGTCGTCTGTTCTGATAACATACGCAGGCTGTATGGTCTTGTCGCTTTACTGGATAATCAGGTGGATATTATTCAGTGACAGCGTATCTAAAAAGTCAGAAGGGGTAAGGCTATTCAGAAAAGTAATACTCATAGTCATGTGGCTGTGTTTGATGGCTGCCATGGTTATTAATCTGATAATTTCATTCATCGGCATGGATACGGAGAAAAAGGTATATGCGAATGGTCTTATCTGCATGAGTACTTCGGATGGATATAGTACTGATGAATATTATAACATCAAGGTTGGACCTTTCCTGAGACGAAATTTGACATTTAAGGAAACAATAAAGTTTGGACTTATAAACGATGATGACAGCACCGGAGACAGTGGAAATGATGCTGGTGATAGTGGTGCAAATGACAGTGAAAACAGCACTGAGAATAATTCACAGTCATACAATGACGCTTCTGAAAATACAGAAAATGAGAATGCAGGAAATGAGAACGCTGACGAAAGCCTGGATACAGAAAGCATGGCCGTATATGATTACATGTCAGCTGCAGGGATACTCTCAGCCGGGGATGCCGGTATTATTCGCAACGGTTCCACAGCTAAAGGTACTTTTTATTCTGTTTTCGAAACCGGCGAGGCTGATGGAAATACGTATGAGAATAGGTTAGTTTATGACAGAGTTTCCGAAAATGGACAGTGTGATTTGTTTGTTTATGAGCAGTTGGTTAGTGGCTCAGATACAAGGCTACTGGGATTTTATGCTGTAAATAAAACCACAAATGAGGTTTTCTCAGCGGATAGAAACTCATGGGGTGGTGTGAGCAGCAGGGAATATCAGGACGCAACAGGAGAAAATTAGGCTGGTACATGTCACATAAACGATGTACTAGCTGGTTGTCTCCCTGCGAATCAGCACAGGCGCTATCTTTTTGTGCGTTGGCGCCAAATCTGGCTCAGGCTTTCTTTGTTTGCGGTTATCCATCTGCTTGACGAGCAAATCCATGGCGGTTCTTGCGATTACATCTATCTGCTGGCCGATGGTGGTGATTGGAATTATGGCTTCGTTGGCAATTGGTGAATTGTCGAAGCCGACTATTTCATAGCTGTCCGGAAAGCAGCCGTATTTTTGTATGACAAGATTCAAAAACATGTTGGCATATGTGTCGTTTGCCAGGAATACCCCTTTCTTTTTATCAGGATATTTCTCATCTATATTGTTAAAAATCACCTTCATCTGAGAAAATAAATCGTTGTACGAATCACCGGATACGTTCAGGCTGAGCTCATAGGGAATATTGTGCTCGGTACAGGTGTCCTCAAACGCACGGATTCTGTCGTAAGCCGGGACATACTTTGGTACATCTACATTGACATGGATGAGGATATCACATTTGTCACGTATTAAAAGAGATGTGGCCTGAAGCGCACCCATATAGTTGTCGGAGGCGACACTGCTTATATGCATGGATTCTCGCTCGATTGCGACAATTGGAATGTGGTATGAAGCAAGCTTTTCAGATGAGAGAGTGTGACTTAGCACGATAAGACCCTCTATCTGATAAGCTAAAAGTTCATCAATGTAGTTTTCTTCCTCAGCCGCCCCCTTGTCACTCATAAAGATGAGAAACTTATAGTGATAGTTAGCGTAAGTGGCTAAAAGCTGTGTGAGCATCTCAGAGTAGTAGTGCAGGTAAAGGTTTGGCACTATTATGCCGACAAACTCGCTCTTACCGTTTGCGAGAACCTTTGCGAGCTTATTTTTCTTATAGCCGAGCTCATCAAGCGCACGGGAAATCTTTTCCTGATTCTCCAGTGTCAGAGAGTCCGGATGATTGAAATATCTTGAAATCGTTGTTTTTGAAAAGTGTGTATATTCCGCAATATCTGCAAATGTAACCTGTTTTTTTCCCATGGGATGTCTCCTTATAAAAATTACTTATATTACAAATGTTTATAAACAGTATACAGCGCAATTTCCAAAATATCAACAAAAAAGTAACCGGTTACTTTTTTTGAGAAAAGTATTGACACAGCACAAATGATATTGTATTATCAAATTATAAAGTAACCGGTTACTTTACCGGTTACACAAGAGCGTAAATTAAGTAAAAAAGACAAAATGTGAAAGAGAGTGGAGGTCACAGCAAATGAAAGAAAAAAAGCAGTCATTGAAAAGCAAAGTGACATATGTGAAGAAAAACTGGATGTTGTACATATTTTTCCTTATGCCGGCACTTTTACTGACAATTATATTCAAGTATGTTCCGATGGGCGGACTGCTCATAGCATTCAAGGATTACAATGTCATAAAGGGTGTGCTGGGGAGTCCATAGGTCGGGCTTGAATATTTCAAGAGATTTTTATCATCACCTGATTTTATGAACTACCTTATGAATACGTTAAAGGTAAGTATTTACGGATTGTTATGGGGATTTCCGGTACCGATTATACTTGCACTGCTTCTGAATCGTATTCGCAAAGAGGGCATCAAGAAAAAGATACAGCTTCTGATTTACGCACCGAATTTTATCTCAGTTATTGTACTTTGTGGTATGGTTCGTATGTTTTTATCACCAATCGGACCAATGAATAAGATACTCGGCATCAGCACAAACTGGATGACAATGCCGGCTGCATTCAGGACAATCTACATAGCGAGCGGCATCTGGCAGGGAGCAGGCTGGGCTTCAATCATGTACACAGCGGCATTATCCAATGCGAGCAAGGAGCTTGAAGAGGCAGCGAGAATGGATGGAGCAAACATCTTCCAGCAGATGTGGTATGTTGAGCTTCCGGCTATTAAGAATATTATAGTGATACAGTTCATCCTGCAGGCAGGAAATATTATGAGTATCGGTTTCGAGAAAGCCTATGCGTTACAGACAGATATGAACTTACCGGCATCGGAAATTCTTTCTACATATGTATACAGAATCGGACTTTTGAATGGAGACTATGGTTATTCAACAGCGGTTGGTCTTTTCAACTCGGTAATCAACGTAATATTGCTGATTATAGTCAATGCGGTTGTAAAGAAGCTAAACGATGGTGAAGGAATCTAGGAGGAAAGTGCAATGGAAAAAGATATGACGATAAAAATCAAATATTCACGGACTGATAAAATTGTTCTTGGAATTGGATATACACTTCTTGGGTTGTTTGTGCTTGCAATAATTGTTCCGTTAGTATATGTAGTGCTGGCATCTTTCATGGATCCGACAGTACTTAACAATCAGGGACTGAGCTTCAACATAAAGGACTGGACTATTGATGCATACAGACGAGTTCTGGAAAATGACATGATATGGCGCGGATTTTTTAATTCGTTTTTTTACTCAATAGCGTTTGCGGCAATCTCAGTATTTGTCACAATCCTGGCAGCATATCCTATGTCTAAAAAGGAATTTGTCGGAAGAAAATTTTTCAATGTGATTTTTATTATCACAATGTTTTTTGGAGGAGGAATGATTCCTACATTCATCCTTATAAATCAGCTCCATATGGTAAACACCGTATGGGCAATCCTCATTCCGGGCGCTTTCAATGTGTGGAATATGATTTTGGCGAGAACCTATTATCAGTCAGTGCCAAATGAGCTTCGTGAGGCATCAGCCATCGACGGAGCAAATGAAATACAGCATTTCTTTAAGATTATGCTTCCGGTTTGTAAGCCGATTATTGCGGTGCTTATGCTTTGGTCATTTGTAGGAATGTGGAACAGCTACTTTGATGCAATGATTTACCTGAATGACGCAAATCTCCAGCCATTACAGCTTGTACTGCGTTCAATTCTCGTGCAGAATACACCTCAGCCGGGCATGATTGCAGATATCCAGAGTACAGCTGAGATGGCAAAGGTTGCAGAGCAGCTCAAGTACGCTACAATTGTTGTATCAAGTTTACCACTTTTGATTATGTATCCATTTTTCCAGAAATATTTTGATAAAGGAATCATGGTTGGATCTGTTAAGGGCTAACAGAAAGGATGAGTATGGATATGAAAAAAAGAAGCTTCAAAAAATTAATTACACTTTCGCTTACACTTGCAATGCTGACAGGTGTGGCAGGCTGTGGAAAGCAGCAGAGCTTAAATGCCGAGACAAATCCGGACACACCGGTATCAGATGTGCAGTTTCCTCTGAAGGAGAAGGCTGAGCTGTCATTTATCACAAGTGCACCGGCCACATCCACACAGGATCCTAATGAGAGGACTATCTTCAAGAGAATGGAGAAGCAGACCAACGTGCATATCGACTGGACATGCTTCGTTTCAGACCAGTTCTCTGACAAGAAGAATCTGGCATTGGCGCAGTTTGGTAATCTGCCGGATGGACTGTTTAATGCAGGTATGAGTGATTACGACCTGCTCAGATATGCAAAGCAGGGTATCATTATTCCGGTAGAGAATCTGATCGATAAATATATGCCTAATCTTCAGGCAGTTTTTGAGAAATATCCTGAATATAGGACAATGTGTACCGCACCGGACGGACATATCTATTCATTTCCTTGGATAGAGCAGCTTGGTGCAGGAAAAGAGGCAATTCAGGCAATCGGAGATATACCTTATATCAACAAGAAATGGCTTGATTATCTGGGACTTGAGGTGCCGACTACTACAGACGAGCTCGAGCAGGTGCTTATCGCATTCAGAGATCATGCAGACGAGCTTGAGAAAGAGTTTGACATTGAGGGCGGTGTCATTCCTATGTCATTTATTATAAACAACGGTGACCAGGATCCAGCCATCCTCATGAACGGCTTTGGTGAGGGTTATGGTGATACAGGTGACCACTTTGCAGTAACAGATGAGGGAAAAGTCATCTATACTCCTACACAGGAGGGCTACAAGGAGGGTATCGAGTGGCTTCACAAGCTTGTCACAGAGGATTTGATTGACCCTGAGGCATTTACACAGGAGTGGTCAACATATGTAGCAAAGGGTAAAAACCACAGATACGGGCTCTGCTTTACATGGGACATTGCAAACATTGACAATAACACAGATTACGTCATGCTTCCTGCACTCACAGGACCGGATGGAGTCAGAAATATCACCAGACAGAATAACAGTGAGACCAGTGGTTTCGACAGAGGACGATGCGTACTGACATCAAGCTGCAGGGATACGGCTTTGGCAGCCGCATGGATTGATCAGATGTATGCTCCAATCCAGTCTCCACAGAATAACTGGGGAACATACGGTGAGAAAGATTCGTTCAATATATTTGAGATGAGTACAAACGCTGACGGCGGACAGATGTTAAAGCATATGGATCTGGGCAATCAGTCACCGGTTGAGGTGCGTGAGGCGCAGTCTGTAAACGGACCGCTTGCTGTTTTAAATGAGTACTATGATGTTTATGTGACAGAGCCTGCAGATGCCAAGTGGCGTCTTGACAACATGCATGAGGCTTATCTGAAGGACATGAACAGTAAGTATGTCTATCCAAACGTGTTCATGAGCATAGATGACACCAACAAGGTGTCACAGTACGACACAGACATCAAGAAATATGCTGAGCAGAAAAAGGCCGACTGGATATTAAACGGCGGCATTGATAAGGAATGGGATTCATACCTTAAGAAACTTGATAAATATGGTTTACAGGATTATCTGAAGATAAAGCAGAAATATTTTGACAGCTATCAGAAATCCCTTGAGAGTACGTCAGAGGGCAAATAGGTTACTGTTCATAATTCTGTATTACCGGCAAAGCAAACAGAATTGGAGGATTTGAATGAGCGAATTATTGGAAAAAGCAAGAAGCTACGAGGCAAAAAAAATAGCTGCTACAGATAAAGAGAGTAAACCTTTGTTTCATATCAGTGCACCGGCAGGATGGATTAATGATCCGAATGGATTTTCTGTCTATAACGGAAAAATTCATCTGTTTTATCAGTACTATCCATATCTGCGTGAGTGGGGACCTATGCATTGGGGGCATAGTACGACAAGCGATATGATTAAGTGGGAGCAGCTTCCGTGTGTGATGGCACCTGACGAGGAATATGATATAAAAGGATGTTTCTCAGGAAGTGCCATTGAGGCAGATGGTAAGCATGTGCTTGTATACACAGGTGTCACAAGGATTAAACTTCCTGACGGCAGTGAGCAGGAGAGACAGAACCAGTGCATCGCATTTGGAGACGGACTTAATTATGTGAAGCATGAGAATAATCCTGTTGTGACAGGCGATATGCTTCCTGAAAACTGCAGCAGAATCGATTTCCGTGACCCTAAAATATGGAAAGAGGATGACACATATTATCTTATAGTTGGAAGCAAGGACTTAAACAATGTGGGACAGGTAGTGCTCTGCTCTTCAAAAAACCTGACCGATTGGCAGTTTGAGACAATCCTTGCGGCAAACAGCACCGGCAAAATAGGTACCATGTGGGAGTGCCCGGACTTCTTTGGGCTGGAGGATAAGCATGTGCTCATCTGTTCACCGCAGAGTATGAAGGCAGACAAATATGAGTTTCATAACGGACACAACTCTGTATATTTTCTGGGGGATTATGATAAAGAAAATCATGTATTTATCAAGGAAGAGCCGCACACACTTGACTATGGCATGGACTTTTATGCACCGCAGACTACACTGCTTCCGGACGGACGCCGCGTGATGATTGCGTGGATGAAGTCATGGGATGCATGTGTCGTTCCTGATTCGCAGGATTGGCAGGGCATGATGACACTGCCTCGTGAGCTTGAAATAAAGGACGGCCGCATCTGGCAGAAGCCGGTTAAGGAAATAGAAAATTATCGTGCAAACAAGTGTCATTATACAGATAAAAAAATAGACTGCTACACGACCTTTGATGGCATAAAGGGCCGCACTCTCGACATGACAGTGGAGCTTTCAGGCGAGGAGTACAATAACTTCACTGTTGAAATGGCATGCGATGATGAGTATGGTACAGTGTTTACCTACAACAGAGTCGCAGGCGTGCTCGAGATTGATCGTACCTGCTGTGGCGTCACAAAGGATGTTGTCTGTGTCAGAAAAATTAAAATTGTAGATACAGACAGAAAGCTAAAGCTTCGTTTCATCATAGACAGACAGTCTATAGAGCTCTTTATCAATGACGGACAGCAGGTTGCAACCACAGCTATCTGTACACCTCTTCAGGCAGACGGAATCTGCTTTAATTGTGACGGAAGTGCTGTTGTGGATATTGAAAAATATGATATAATATGATATAATTTTATAATATGAAAGCATATCAGTAGAGCATACAAATAATAACCGGACAAATTATTGGTCCGGTTATTTGTAGAATAATATACATAATATTTTGACAGGAAAGAAAGAGGTACAATATGGATGTAGTTGCATTAGGTGAATTACTTATAGATTTTACAGAAAACGGTACAAGTGCGCAGGACAATAAGCTTTTTGAGGCTAATCCGGGTGGAGCTCCATGTAACGTGCTTGCCATGCTTCAAAAGCTCGGTCATCAGACTGCTTTCATCGGAAAAGTGGGACAGGATGCGTTCGGAAGGCTGCTTGTTGATGCCGTAAAGGAGCAGGGCATCGACACAACAGGCGTGCGCTATGATGACAATGTACATACCACTCTTGCATTTGTACAGACTGCAGCAGACGGAGACAGAGATTTCTCATTTTACAGAAATCCGGGAGCAGATATGATGCTGACAGCGGATGAGGTGGATTTATCCCTTGTGAGAAACGCAAAAATTTTCCACTTCGGAAGTCTTTCAATGACAGATAAGATCTGTGAGAATGCGACAAAGCATGCAATAGCTGCCGCAAAAGAGGCAGGCGTACTGATTTCCTTTGACCCTAATCTGCGCAAACCGCTCTGGAAGAGCATGGACGATGCAAAAGAGAAGATAAGCTGGGGCCTGAGTCAGTGTGACATCTTAAAAATATCTGATGATGAGATTGAATTCATGACAGGCGAAAAGGACATAAAGACAGGTGTAAAGAAGCTCATAGATGAGTATCACATTCCGTTTATCTGTGCCACCATGGGCAAAAACGGAAGTATGGCATTTTTTGACGGACATATCGTGGAGGCAGCTCCGTTCCTGCGAGATGACACTGTCGAGACTACAGGTGCAGGAGATACTTTCTGTGCATGCCTGCTTCACGATGTGCTGGAGCATGGTATCAATGACCGGAAGGATGACGATGTGAAAAAGATGCTCACATTCGCAAATGCGGCAGCCTCTCTTATTACCACGAGAAAGGGCGCACTTCGCGTGATGCCTGAGAAGGGTGAGGTTGAGGCTGTGATTAAGTAGTTATAATTTAATACGATAAAAGAGATTATACTCTTCTTAATCTATGTTTAAAAACGTGATTAAGAAGAGTATATTTGTTTCTTGCAGTGCATAATTGTATTGGCTATAATATCATATATAAAACAATGATTTGAGACTATACAGGGAGTCAGATATGGTAAAAACGATTGGTATTGGGAAACAGGATTTTGCTTCTGTTATAGAAGATAATTGCTTTTTTGTGGACAAAACGAGCTTTATAAAGGAATGGTGGGATTCAAAGGATGATGTGACTCTCATCACGCGTCCGAGGCGTTTTGGAAAAACACTTAATATGAGCATGCTTAACTGCTTTTTTTCAAATCAGTATAAGGACAGGAGCGATTTGTTTGATTCATTGTCTATATGGGAGGATGAGGACTATCGAAAAATTCAGGGTACTTATCCTGTGATTTTTATGAGCTTTGCTTCGGTTAAGGCCGACAATCTGGGAGATGCAAAAATCCAGATAAAAGCACAGATAGAGGCTGTTTACAAAAGGCACAGATATCTGCTTGAGGGGGATACTCTGACAGCAGACGAAATAGCTGATTTTGAAGGAACAAATACCAGGATGGGTGATGCTGAGAGTGGATTAAAATTAAATATTTTGTGTGAGTATTTTCATCGTTACTGGGGAAAGAAGACGATAATTATCCTTGATGAGTATGATACTCCTATACAGGAGGCATATCTTCATGGATATTGGAATGAGTTTACTGCATATATAAGAAGCCTGTTTAATGCAACGTTCAAGACAAATCCGTATATGGAGCGTGCTATTATGACAGGAATCACGCGTGTATCAAAGGAATCAATTTTTTCAGACCTCAATAATCTGAATGTAATAACCACGACCTCAAGCAGTTATGCAACGAGCTTTGGATTTACAGAGAATGAAGTTTTTGATGCAATGGAAGAGTATGGTCTGTCCGGTGAAAAAGATACTGTAAAAAAATGGTATGACGGTTTTAAATTTGGAAATCACAGTGATATTTATAATCCATGGTCTATAACGAATTTTCTAAAGGAAAAACAGATAAGTCCATACTGGGCATCTACCAGCTCAAACGGTCTGGTAAATCGTTTGATCAGAACAGCATCTGCAGAAATAAAATCTATGATGGAAACACTTCTGGAAGGCGATTCTGTGGAGGTTAGCATTGACGAACAACTGGTGTTTGAACAGCTCGATAACGATGAAAATGCCATTTGGAGTCTTTTGCTTGCCAGCGGTTATTTAAAGGTTGATTCCTTAGAAAAAAGAGGTCTTACGCTTGAACCGTGGTATCATCTGAGCATTACAAATCTTGAAACCGTAAGTATGTTTTCAAATATGTTCAGAGGATGGTTTAATGCCTCTGTTTCGAATTATAATGGATTCATAAGGGCATTGCTTAGAGGCAATGTAAAGGAAATGAACATATACATGAATGAGGTCGCTTTATCTACCTTCAGCAGCTTTGACAGCGGAAAGCATCCTTCGGGAAAATCTGAACCGGAGAGATTTTATCATGGTTTTGTCTTAGGCCTGCTGGTCGAGCTTAGAGATAAATATGAAGTGCAGTCAAACCGTGAAAGTGGCTATGGCAGATATGATGTGATGATCATTCCACGTGATAAAAATTCGCAGGCTGTAATAATAGAATTTAAGGTTATTGATTCGCAAGAGGAGACATCACTGGATATGACTGCGGATAGTGCTTTGAAGCAGATTGAAGAGAAAAATTATGATGCAAAGCTTTTGGAACGAGGATATAAAAGAGAAGCAATTCAACATTATGGTTTCGCATTTGAAGGAAAGAAAGTATTGATAAAGAAGGCACAAATCTAAATGAAACAAAAATTATCAGTTGCACCAACACTCAAAAACTACGACAAGAAAAATCTCCCAAAGGACATTCTTGCGGGAATCATCATCATGGCGGTTTCGATTCCTATATCGATGGGCTATGCGCAGATATCCGGGCTACCGGCGGTATATGGCTTGTATGGCTCGGTATTCCCAATCATATTGTTTGCTCTGTTTTCCACATCACCGCAGTTTATATTCGGTGTGGATGCTGCTCCGGCGGCGCTTGTCGGAGCAGCAGTGCTTGGCATGGGAATAGAGGCAGGAAGCAAAGAGGCCATGACGGTTGTACCGGTGTTTACATTTTTTGTGGCACTGTGGCTTTTGGCATTTTACTTCATGAATGCCGGAAAGCTGGTGAACTACATATCTGCGCCGGTTATGGGCGGATTTATCACAGGCATATGTACTACAATCATACTGATGCAGGTGCCAAAGCTCATGGGCTCTGCGGCAGGAACCGGAGAGCTTTTTGAACTGTCTGAGCATATATGGGAGGTCTTACACCACATAAATGCAGCCGCACTTGTCATGGGGATTGTAGCGCTTGCCATTTTGGTTGTGAGTAAGAGGCTTGTTCCAAAGTTTCCTATGGCGGTTGTGCTCATGGTAACAGGCGCGCTTTTTACATATTTTGGACCGGTAAAGGAGTGGGGAGTGCCGACTCTTTCAGCAGTTGAGCCCGGCATGCCGCGGTGGTATATACCGGATTTCGAGGCAGTTTTTTCAGTTCAAAAGGCCTCAGAGGTAATAGTTTTAAGTCTTTCGGTTGCTGTTGTCATCATGGCAGAGACACTTCTGGCAGAAAACAATTTCGCACAGAAAAACGGATACAGAATAGATGATAACACGGAGCTTTTGGCATTTTCCATAGGAAATATGGCTGCGGCTTTTACGGGCTGCTGTCCGATAAACGGTTCAGTGTCACGAACTGCGATGAGCGAGCAGTACGAGGGTAAGACACAGCTCACAGGGCTTGTTGCAGGCGTTTCCATGATAGCAGTGCTTCTTTTTTGCACAGGCTTTATAGGATATCTGCCGGTTCCGGTGCTCACGGCGATTGTCATATCAGCGCTCATGGGTGCCACGGAGTTTCATCTGGCAAAGAGACTGTGGAAGGTCAGCAGGACAGAATTTTTCATATTTGTTGGTGCTTTTTTCGGAGTACTTATTCTGGGTACGATAAACGGAGTTTTGATAGGAATCATTTTGTCTTTTGCCGAGATGATAATCAGAAGCGCAAAGCCGGCCACCTGCTTTCTCGGTGTGCAGCCGGGACACAGTCATTTCCGCGATATCAGGGAGAGCACAAACATCCACGAGATTGACGGTGTGATTATTTACAGATTTTCGAGCGGCCTGTTTTTTGCAAATGCAAAGGTACTTGTGCGTGATATTGAGGACCACCTAAAGCATGATACAAAAGCTGTCATAATCGATGCCGGAGCTATCGGAAGTATTGATATCACAGGAGCTGACAGCATAGAGTCACTTTACCGCTCACTGAAACAAAAAGGTGTAAAGCTATACATAACAGAGCACATTGCAGAGCTCAACGAGCAACTCAGGAAGCTGGGCTTAGGTTATTTAATTGAGCAGGGCTGTGTCAGAAGGACAATACATATTGCGCTAAAGGATATGGGAATAAACAGACCTTATCCGCTTGAGGGTGGCGTAGATAACGAGGAGCGCAGTGCCTCAAGAAAGCGTGCTGACAACAGAGTGCAGGAGTTTGTCTGGGCGTTTGGCGCCGAGAGTGAGGAGCAGATTGAAAAGCAGATAAAGCTTCAGATAGAACAGCTCAAAAAGACAAAGGATATAGAGGAAATCATGCATGGCCGCTGGGCGCATATGGATGAGTTTGACCAGGATGAGTGGCTGGAGCATCTGGAGGAGCATCTGAAAGAAATCGTCAACATATCAGGAAAGGATGTGCACACGCTTGCGGCAGATATCGAGATGCACCGTCGCGAGGTGCATGAGCGTATAGCAAGAGAGCATCCGGAGCTTGCAGAGCGGTTTGCACAGAGGAGACACCTGCTTGATAAGCATCTGAAGGAGAGAAGGCCTGAGGTCTACAGGATTATCGTGCAGCTAAGGGAGGACAACAAGCATAAATGAACATAAACCAGACACTCAAACAATACTTTGGCTACGACAGTCTTAGAACAGGGCAGGAGGAGCTCATAAACGGCATACTTGCAGGGCACGATGTGCTCGGTATCATGCCGACAGGCGCAGGAAAATCGCTGTGCTACCAGCTTCCGGCGCTTATGCTTAAAGGAATTACGCTTGTCATTTCGCCACTTATCTCGCTCATGTCAGACCAGGTCAAGGCTTTAAACCAGGCTGGAGTGCATGCCGCCTATATCAACAGCTCACTGACCGAAAACCAGATAAGGATAGCACTTTCATATGCCTCACAGGGGCGCTACAAGATAATCTATGTCGCTCCGGAGCGCCTCAACACGCCACGTTTTCTGGATTTTGCCTGCAACGCGGACATATCAATGCTGACAGTTGATGAGGCACACTGTATATCGCAGTGGGGGCAGGATTTTAGGCCGAGCTATCTGGAAATTGCCGGATTTTTAACGAGACTTCCAAGACGACCGATAGTCAGTGCGTTTACAGCGACCGCCACGGAGCGCGTGAAAAATGATATAGTGGCTTCGCTTGGACTTAACAATCCGGTTACTATGGTGACAGGGTTTGACAGACCTAACCTGTTTTTCAGGGTTGTTACAAGAAGGGGAGGCAGTCAGAAGGACAACAGTATCATCAACTATGTGAAAAAGCATGAGGACGAAAGTGGAATAATATACTGCGCAACGAAAAAGAATGTGGATAAGCTGTATACTCTTTTAAATGAGCAGGGCATTTCGGTGGGCCGTTACCACGCAGGGCTTTCAAATGATGAACGTAAGCAGAATCAGGAGGATTTTACATATGACAGAATCCGTGTGATGGTTGCCACAAACGCATTTGGAATGGGAATTGACAAGTCAAATGTGAGATATGTGCTGCATTACAACATGCCACAGAGCCTCGAGTATTACTATCAGGAGGCCGGAAGAGCGGGACGAGACGGTGAGGAAGCGGAATGTGTGCTGTTTTTCTCAAAGCAGGATATCATGATAAACAAGTTCCTTCTGCAAAATAAGGCTTCAGCAGGCGATGTGGCATCCGACATGCAAAAGACAGCCAATGACCAAAGAAAGCTGCAGCAGATGATAAATTACTGCGAGACGGACAAATGCCTGAGAGAGTTTATACTTTCATATTTCGGAGACACAACCCCCTGCATCTGCAACAAATGCAGCAACTGTGTGGTTGTGGAGGATGAAGAGGAGGAGACATACGTTGAAACCGGCAAAAAGCGCAAAAAGGCAGCACAGCTTGCGGGGCTTAACGAGCTTGGTGCTGCACTGTTTGAAAAGCTGCGCAGCGTGCGTACAGAGCTAGCTGCAGAAAAGTCGGTGCCTCCGTATATCATCTGCTCCGACAAGACTTTAAAGGATATGTGCGCAAAGCTGCCGCGGGATAAGGAACAGCTTGCCGATGTGTACGGAATGGGTGAGCAGAAGATACAAAATTATGGTGAAGCGTTTGTGACGGCGGTAAATTCATTTGTTGCAGATAACCCAAATCCATCAGGCAGCACGACAGGTGAAAGACCACAGACTGTTTTAAGCGATGAGGAGGCTGCTGAAACCGGCAGCACGAGAAAAAAGAAGCTTCCGTTTTACATCGAGCCACAGAGACTTGATGAGGTAGAGCTCACCGACAAATGCAGGCTTACAGAGCTTACGAACAAAATAAATGAGCTGTGCCCTGCGGATAAGGAGCACAAAAAGCTTGCAGCCTCGTTTATAAACGAGCTTCTTATTGCAGAGGGATATCTGGAGGAAGTTACAGAGGGCGAGAACAAGATAAAGCGTGTCACCGAAAAGGGACGAAGCGTAGGGATAGATGAGGAAGAGCGCAAGGCAAAATTTGGTGGAAGCTATTACGCTATCACCCATTCGAAGCAGAGCCAGCAGGTGATAATAGAAATGCTGAAAAAACACTATAGCGGAATTAAACCATAGGTGTAAATGGACTTTAGATAAACTGGATATATAAATTTATATAAAATTGGATATATACTTGATGCCACATAAGAGTATTATATAGTTTAATTGTAATATTTAGGAGGCATTTTATGAGAAACGAAAAAGTTCAAAAACTCACACTTACAGCACTTATGGCAGCTTTATCATATGTCATATTCACATTTTTACAGATTAAGGTCACATTACCGGGTGGCAGCGCCACATCCTTTCACCTTGGCAACGCAGTCGTAGTACTTGCAGCTTTGCTCTTAGGCGGAGTATATGGAGGAATCGGTGGAGCAATCGGAATGACAATCGGTGATTTACTTGACCCGATATATATCACCGGAGCACCAAAGACATTTTTCCTCAAGCTTATGATTGGTGTTATCACCGGTCTTGTAGCACACAAGCTTGGAAAGATTACATATTCAACCGACAAGAAGCATGTATTTAAATGGACAGTCCTTGCAGCATGTGCAGGAATGCTCTTCAACTTTATTTTTGACCCGATTATAAGCTATTTCTACGATATGCTTATCCTCGGAAAGCCGATGGCACAGCTCAAAATCGCATGGAGCGTGACCACAACAGGAGTCAATGCAGTGATATCGGTGATTGCTGCAACAATCGTGTATGTGGCACTGAGACCGGTGCTCATCAAGGCAAATCTGTTTTTCAAGATTGGCAAAGAAAAATAATAGTTACATAATATTTAGCATTAAAACCTGATTATGATGAGACGAGATGAAAATACAAATATATTCGACAGAGTAGCTGAAATAAGTTTATACCATCGGTTTCTTCGTTACAAGCTGACGTGTGAATACTAATGGACAAAATATAATCAATATATAATCAATATATAATACTGCAGTTGACATAGCTTGTTAATTGTCATATTATAATTATAGAGAGGTCTCCATTAACCTTATGGTCTTGAATCGTAGAAGAGATGAACATTAAAGAAGGTCTCCATTAACCTTCGGTAATCAATCCGTA